>Ga0299912_10000069_pt1 | contig 120807 bp, 122 predicted proteins | sample RVTome_2_FD_207667 | JGI IMG/M metagenome (GOLD analysis project Ga0299912, IMG submission 207667) | Soil microbial communities from uranium-contaminated site in the Upper Colorado River Basin, Wyoming, United States - RVT95D214 (version 2) ... | reverse complement strand
GCAGCAGCGTCTCGTTCAAGCCGGTCGACAAAATGGACCACGGCGCGGTCGGCACCACGCTCTGCGCCACGTGCCACGACGGCCTGCACAAGAGCAGCACGGGCAAAGGCCTCGGCAAGATCGACGCCAGCCCCACGCACGTCACCACCACGGCGGCCTGCGACAGCTGCCACACCTCCGCCACCACGGCCAACTTCACCAAATGGACCGGCGCCGGATTCGACCACAGCACCATAGGCTCCGCCACCTGCGTCAGCTGCCACGTCGCCGGCGGCAGCGCCATCGGCGTAGACAGCCCACGGCACATCCCTACGGCCGCCATCAGCTGCGACGCCTGTCACAAGAACTTTATCGCCTTCAAGCCGGTCACGACCATGGACCACGCATCGGTCATTGCCACCGCCTGCGCCACCTGCCACGACAACACGCACACCAGTGCCAACGGCAAAGGCGAAGGGCGCAGTGCGCAGCACATCCCCACGGGCGCTGTGGTCTGCGACACCTGCCACAAGAGCAGCAGCGTCTCGTTCAAGCCGGTCGACAAAATGGACCACGGCGCGGTCGGCACCACGCTCTGCGCCACGTGCCACGACGGCCTGCACAAGAGCAGCACGGGCAAAGGCCTCGGCAAGATCGACGCATCGCCGGCACACCTCACCACCACGGATGCGTGCGACACCTGCCACACCTCAGCGACTACGGCCAACTTCACCAAATGGTCGGGCGCGGTGTTTGTCCACCCTGCGGACGCGGCGGGTCGCTGCAATAGCTGCCATAGCGGTACCGGTGGCGGCAAGGTCAAGATACCCAATCACACGCCAACGGGGACCATGCAGTGCGAGAGCTGCCATAGGAACTACATCGCGTTTACCGGCTGGACCATGGACCACGCTGCCGCCGCTGCGTCGATCCCGGCATGCTCCACTTGCCATACCGGCACCTACGCCACCGGCAAGGGCACCATTAGCGACCCGATTCACGTGCCCATCTCCGGGGCGCCGTGCGACAGTTGCCACACGCCGGCGACCATCGCCAACTTCACCAAATGGACCGCGCCGCAGATGAACCATGGCGTAGTATCGGCCACGCCCTGCGCCACCTGTCACGTCGGCACTAACCCCGTGCCGCGCGCCGGCAAGCCGGTCAATCACGTCGCCACCTCGGCGGGCGAGACTTGCGATAGCTGCCACACCTCCGCCAACACCGGCAACTTCGCGCATTGGACGGGAGCGGTCTACACCCACGCGCCCGACGCCGCCGGAAGATGCAATTCCTGCCACACCGGAACGGGGGGCGGAAAAGTGAAGAGCGTGGCTCACATCCCGACTTCCACGTTGCAGTGCGACGCATGCCACACCAATTATGTAGCCTTTACCCCCGTGACCACGAACCACACGGCCGCGGCGATCATCGCCTGCGCCAGTTGCCACGATGGCGCGCACTACACCGCTGCCGGCAAAGGCCTGGGCGTACGCGACGATCCTATCCATGTCCCCGTCACCGGGGTGGCCTGCGACAACTGCCACAAATCCAGCCAGCCGGCATGGAAGCCCGCCTACATGACCCACTCGGCAGTCTTCGCCACTCCCTGCGCCACTTGCCACAGCGGGGCGTACAACATCGGCGGCACGCGAGTGAAGGGCGTCATCCAGGCCAGTCCTGCCCACGTGCCGACGTCGACCGTGACCTGCGATACCTGCCACACCACAACAGCCGCCTGGGCGGGATCGACCGTCAACCACACGGTAGTGAGCCCGGCGCCGTTGTCATGCGTCAGTTGCCACAACAACACCTATACCGCCCATTCCAAGATAGTGCGCGGCACGGTGGGCGTGGCCGCGCCCGGACACGTGCCGCTGCCTGGCGGGGTGACCTGCGAAAACTGCCACAACACCCGCGACTTCAGCCAGTGGGTGCAGAGCCACTCGGCGGTCTTTGCTGCGACTTGCGTTAGCTGCCATAGCGGTACTTACACCATAGGCGGCACCCGCATCAAGGGTAAGCCCACTTCCAACACTAGCCACATTCCGACCACGGCGGCTTGCGACGCATGCCACAGGACCACCAGCGCCTGGACCCCCCAAACGATGGACCATACCGTCGTTGCGGCCACGCCATGCAAGACCTGCCACGACAGCACCAGCCCTCCGGACGTCAAGCAATTGCCGAGCACCGCCACGCATATTCCCATCTCGACGGCCGACTGCGCCAGTTGTCACACGGGCGTGACGACCTTTACCGGGTGGAGGATGGACCACACCGTTGTAACCGCGGTCGCCTGCCAGACCTGCCACACCAACCCGATCAAATATAGCAACGCAACCGGCTTGCCGACCACGGGCCACATACCGCTCGGTTCCGGCGCGACGAACTGCGGCGGCTGCCATACCAGCAGAACGGCGTGGAGCACATGGAGGATGGACCATAACCTGGGTAATCCTAGCGGCAATACCAATTGCGTCGCCTGTCACGGTGACGGCTCCGCCAAGTTCCCTGGCGTGTCTTTCAAGAACAGCAGCCACTTTGTTACCACGCAAACGTGCGAGTCGTGCCACACGAGCAAGACCAGTTGGGGCACCACTTCCTATACGCACAAGCTCACCCAGAGTAGCGATGGCTTACCCAACGCAACCCCCGGCTATTGGCCCGGTGGCTCAAAGCACACGAGCCGGACCTGCAAGACGAGCGGTTGCCACTCGAGCAACTCCCAAGTCATACCTTGGAGGAGTCCAACCTACAAGAACACCTGTGCGGGTTGCCACGAAAACGACTTCGACGCAGGTGAGCACCAGGCAACCACCACGCCAGCCACGAACTATTCGGTGGGTACCCTGCCTGAAAGAGGAAACTGCGCGGGACCGTGCCACACTTACGCAACGACGATCGGTGTGGGAACGCCCACGAATACGAGAAATGGGCCGGAGCATACGCCGAGCGGCAGTTTTGACTAGCAAGCGGCGCGTCTCACTCTTGTCGAGCGCGAGCGCTTGGGTTTGTCGGAGTTTCAATGGCTGGGCGCGTTGCGCGACGATTGAGGCGCTATCCGATTGAGTGCTAAGATGGCTTCCGTCGCAATCTGATTGTTCTGAGCCATGGCCGCCTCCCCGAAGAACCCCACCGAAATTGCCCGCGAAACCATCAAGCTGCTTGCGGCGCGGCGCACTTCCCCGACTCCCGAGAATTACCAGAAAATCTACTGCGAGGTCGCAGGCATCCTCCCCAAGGCGGAGCCGGCCGGCGCCGACGAGGCGTTGCAGAAAGCACTGCGCGATCTGGGCAAGAAAAATCCCGACCTGAATCGTGTGCTGAGGCCGCTGGAGAAGGCGCTGGCGGAGCGCAACTGGGGGGGGGTCGAGAGCGCATTCCTGGGGCTCACGGGCGCGGCCCAGGCTAAGGGAAAAGACTCCTGGGCCGAGCTGATCCGCGAGATGCTGAAGCAGTGGGAGTTGAAGCACAGCGGGGTCAGCGCCAAGCGCAAGCGCGAAGGCCTGGAGCGGGTGCTGGTCAACTTCGGCTCGGACCCCGAGAAGCTCCATGCCAAGATACAGTCGCTGGTCAAATCCTGGTCGGAAGCGCCCGAGCAGACCGGGGTGGAGGTGGACGCGGACATCGCGCCGGCTGCGGAGGCCGTTGCGGAGGCGGCGGCCGTTACCCGCCAGGCGGCGCGCGGCGAAGTTGCCGTGGCGGGGGCCGCGGGCGGAGACAGCCACCAGCAACTGCGCGAATTGGTGGCGCAATCGCTGGAGCAGGGCGTCATTCCCCGGCTGACGCAGTTTCCCGATCTGGTGGCGGAGGCCGACCAGCTTGCGCAGCAAGCGCGCCAGTCGGCCGACGTGAAAGCGCTGGAGAAGTTTTCCAAGGCGCTCAAGCAGTTCTGGTTCAAGCTCGAAGTGCGCGGCGAAAGCGATGCCGACGTGCTGGCCGGGTTGCTGCGTTTGTTGAAGCTGCTGGTCGACAACATCGGCGAGCTGGTGATGGACGACCAGTGGCTGAGCGGACAGATGGCGGTGGTGCAGGAGGTCATCTCGCAGCCCGTTAACGCCCGCATGCTGTATGAGGCCGAGCGCAGTTTCAAGGAAGTGATTTTCAAGCAGAGCACGCTGAAGACGAGCCTGAGCGAGGCGCGTGCCACGCTCAAGAACATGATCGCGACGTTCATCGACCGCATCGGGGAGATGTCGGCGAGTACCGGCGAGTACCACGCAAGAATCGAAGGCTATTCGGAGAAAATCAGCAAGACCGAGGACGTCCACCAGATCAACGATATCCTCGCCGACTTGTCCAAGGACGTGCGCGGCGCGCAGCTCGACATGCAGCGCCTGCGCGACGAACTGATAGAGGCGCGGCACAAGGTCGAGGCGGCGGAGCAGAAGATACACGAACTGGAGACGGAGCTGGAACAGGTCAGCACCCTGGTGCACGAGGACCAGTTGACCGGAACCCTGAACCGGCGCGGCATGGACGATGCCTTCGAACGCGAGCTGGCGCGCGCGGACCGCGTCAAGAGCCCATTGTGCGTGGCGCTGCTGGACGTGGACAATTTCAAGAAACTCAACGACACCCTGGGGCACCAGGCCGGCGACGAAGCCCTGCTGCACCTGGTCAGGGTGGTCAAGGAGACGCTGCGGCCGATGGACATCATCGCCCGCTTCGGCGGCGAGGAGTTCGTCATCATCTTGCCGGATGCGGACCAGAGTGAGGCAATCAGCGTGATGACGCGGTTGCAGCGCGAGTTGACCAAGAAGTTTTTCCTGTACAAGAACCAGCGCGTGCTGATCACCTTCAGCGCCGGGGTCGCGCTACGCGAGCCGGACGAAGTGCCGAATTCCATGATCGAACGCGCCGACAAAGCTGTTTACAAGGCCAAGGAAGCCGGCCGCAACCTCGTGCTTGCGGCGGAACCGAGGCCGGCAAGCGACAACCCTTCCCACTAAGCAATAATTGCCGCAAGCGGCAATTATTGCCGCCCTCCCGCAACATTTCTCGACTCTGGAAAGACATCCCCGTCCCCGTAGCGCAGGCGACCCCGCCTGCTTGCGGGCCGCAGGCCCGTCTTTGACGGGCATTGCAGGCGGGGTCGCCTGCGCTACTGGGGAGGAATCGGCCATGGCACAAGTCTTGCTCTAACCCCCTCACAGGACGTTTTTTGGGGTGCAGCATGGTCAGTAAAATGGATGCCGAGTTTGGTTTCTTGCGCAACGCGCTGAACCTGCGCGCCTATCGCCAGGAGCTGCTGGCATCCAACGTGGCCAATGCGGATACGCCCAATTACAAGGCGCGCGACGTGGACTTTGCCGCAGCTTTGCGGCAGGCACAGGGAGCCGCCCACGGCCCATTGGGTATGGAGTTGACCAACCTCGGACATTTGCAGTCGAAAAGCGGCAGCGGGCCGCTCGGAGCGCAAGCCATGTACCGCGCCGCGGTCCAGCCCAGCATCGACGGCAACACGGTCGACATGGACGTGGAGCGAGGCCAGTTCACCGACAATGCCCTTCATTACCAGTTCCTCATCGACCGGCTCAACGGTCAGGCCAAGACGCTGATGACAGCGATACAGGGGCAGTAAACCATGTCTTTATTCAATGTATTTAACATCGCCGGTTCTGCGCTTACCGCTCAGTCGCAGCGCCTCAACGCGGTGGCGAGCAACCTGGCCAACGCCGACAGCACCACCAGTTCCACCGGCGAGGCTTACCGCGCCAAGCAGGTGATGTTCGCCGCGGTGCCCGTGGCCGGCGTCCCGGGGGCGGCGAGCGTGCGCGTGACCTCGGTGGTGGATGACCCCTCTCCGCCCAAGATGGTATACGACCCCAAGCACCCCTTGGCGGATGGCCAGGGTTACGTCGCCATGCCCAACGTCAGCGTGGTGGATGAAATGGTGAACATGATTTCCGCCTCGCGCTCGTACCAGAGCAACGTGGACATGATGAACACGGCCAAATCGCTGCTGATGAAAACGCTGACGCTGGCGGCGTAAGCCTTTTAGGAGATAACGATGAGTACAGTCCAGCAAACCACCGGTTCAAACAACGCATCTGCTGCGGCGGCCACCTCGTCGACGGCGGCAAAAATCGCCGTCGACGAGGCGCAGGACCGCTTCCTCAAGCTGCTGGTGACGCAGATGAAGAACCAGGATCCCCTGAATCCGCTCGACAATGCGCAGGTCACCTCGCAAATGGCGCAGCTCAGCACCGTGAGCGGCATCAACAAGCTCAACGACAGTGTCGGCGCGCTGTCCACCATGTTCCAGTCCAACCAATTGCTGCAGGCATCCGGCATGATAGGGCGGGGCGTGCTGGCGGAGGGTAGCGACCTGCGTCTGGCGGGCGGCAAGTCCATCGGCGGCATCGAACTGCCGCAGGCCGCGGACAAGGTCGTGGTGACCATTACCGACAAGGCGGGCGACGTCCTGCAGACCGTGGACATGGGCGCGCAGAACGCCGGGGTGCTGTCGTTCCAGTGGGACGGCGGCACGGACAGCGGAGACCAGGCTGCGGACGGCGCCTACAAGTTCAGCGTGAAAGCCGTGCTGGGAGACAAGGCGGCAGAAGCGCAGGCGCTTTCCCTGGGCATAGTGGGCAGCGTTTCGGTGGACAGCCAGGGTATTACCCTGAACGCGGACGGTTTGGGCGCGCTCGCGTTGTCCAAAATCAAGCAAATCCTGTAATCGGTAGGAGAAAAAACCATGGGTTTCCAGCAAGGTTTGAGCGGTCTGAATGCCGCATCCAAGAATCTGGATGCGATCGGCAATAACGTGGCCAACTCCGGCACAGTGGGTTTCAAGGCATCGCAGGCGCAGTTTTCGGACGTTTTCGCAAACTCCCTGACCGGTGCGGGCGGTGTGCAGATCGGTATCGGTACCCAGGTGGCGGCCGTCGTGCAGCAGTTTACCCAGGGCAACGTGACCACCAGCAACAATCCCCTGGACATAGCCATCAACGGCAAGGGTTTTTTCCGCCTGAGCGACGCCGGCACGATTGTCTATGGCCGCAATGGCCAGTTCCAACTGGATAAAAATGGCTTCATCGTCACCTCGTCCGGGAAAAACGTGACGGGTTACGCGGCGGATGCCGCCGGCGTAATTACGCCGGGTTCCTTGATCAACATGCAAGTTACGACGGCCAACCTGGCTCCAAGCGTGACATCCTCCATCGGCCTGGGGATCAATCTGGATTCGCGCGCTACACCTGTGACCGTAGCCGCGTTTGACCCTGCCAACTCATTGACGTACACCAGCTCGACGTCGATGACGATTTACGACGCCCTTGGCAATGCGCAGACGCTCGGCTACTACTTCGCAAAAACAGCCGCCAACACCTGGGACGTTTACGGGACTCTCACCAACCCGCAGGGCACGCAAACGGTACTCAACGCGGGTGCCCCTCCAACCAAATTGGGAACGCTCACCTTCAGCCCGACCAACGGCTCGTTGGTGTCGTCGACCGTTGCATTGCCGGCCCTGACCGGCGCGGGCGTTGTGCCTGACATTCTTGGGACCGGTGCCACCACCATCGCCGCGATCACCCCGAGTTTTGTCGGATCGACCCAGTTCGGCAATACGTTTGGCGTGAACAGCCTTTCTCAGGACGGTTATGCTTCCGGACGTGCGACCGGCTTCAGCATCGGCGCGGACGGCATTCTCAAGGCCCGTTATTCCAATGGCCAGTCGTTGAACCTGGGGCAACTGGTGCTGGCCGACTTCAAAAACCCGCAGGGATTGCAGCCGCTGGGCAACAACATCTGGGCGGAAACATCCGCGTCTGGGCCACCGCTTCCGGGAGCACCGAGCAGTTCGAGTCTCGGGGTGTTGCAGTCGTCCGCGGTGGAAGACTCCAACGTCGACCTGACGCAGGAGCTGGTGAACATGATCACCGCCCAGCGCACCTACCAGGCCAATGCGCAAACCATCAAGACCCAGGACCAGGTGCTACAGACCCTGGTTAATCTGAGGTAATAAAAATAGTCCTGAGTGCTGAGTTGAAAGTCCTGAGCAACATCAAATCGGGACTCAGGCTTAGGACTCAGGACTCAGGACTCAAAAAATGGACAAGCTGATTTACATCGCCATGACCGGTGCCAGGCACACGCTGTGGCAGCAGGCAGCGGTGACGCACAACCTGGCCAATGCCGTGACCACGGGCTACCGTGCCGAGACCAACGCCTTTCGCGCTCTGCCGGTGTTCGGCGCGGGTTCCCCAACCCGTGCTTTTGTGGTGGATTCCACCACCGGCGCGAATTTTGCCCCAGGCTCGATCCAGCATACCGGGCGCGATCTGGACGTGGCGGTGCAGGGCGGCGGCTGGATCGCCGTGCAGACGCCGGATGGCAGCGAAGCCTACACCCGCAACGGCAGCCTGCAAGTCGGGCCGAATGGGATGCTGCAAACGCGCAACGGCCTCACCGTCCTGGGCGATTCCGGCCCGATAGCCATTCCGCCCGATACCGACATCACCGTAGCCAAGGATGGCACGATTTCGACCGTGCCCATCGGGCAAAACCTCAATGCGGTGAGCGCGGTGGGGCGCATCAAGCTGGTCAATCCTGCGGAGGCTGGCCTGGTGCGAGGTTCCGATGGCTTGTTCCGTGTCCAAAATGCCACCACCGTGCCGGCCGATGCCGGCGTGACGCTGATCTCCGGGGCGCTGGAAACCAGCAACGTCAACGTGGTGGACGCGCTGGTCGGCATGATCAGCCTGGCGCGCCAGTTCGACATGCAGATCAAGCTGCTGCAAAGTGCCGAAGCCAACGCCACCAAAGCCAGCCAAGTCATGAATCTGAACGCATAAGGTGCAAATATGATCCGTTCCCTGTGGATAGCAAAGACCGGTCTGGAAGCGCAGCAGACCCAGATGGACGTCATTTCCAACAATCTCGCCAACGTCAGCACCAACGGCTTCAAGCGTTCGCGCGCGGTGTTCGAGGACTTGCTGTATCAGACCCTGCGCCAGCCCGGTGCACAGTCTTCGCAGCAGACGGCGCTGCCCAGCGGCTTGCAGCTCGGTACCGGGGTGCGCACCGCTGCGACCGAAAAGATATTCACCCAAGGCAACCTGCAACAGACCAGCAATTCGCTGGACATCGCGATTCAGGGGCGCGGGTTCTTTCAGGTGCTGATGCCGGACGGCAGCACTGCGTACACCCGCGACGGCTCGTTCCAGGTCGACAGCCAGGGGCAAATAGTGACCGCGAGCGGCTTTGCGGTGCAGCCGGCCATCGTCATTCCGGCGGATGCCACGAGCGTTACCATAGGCCGGGATGGTACCGTTTCCGTGCAGCAACCCAGTGCGGCGGCACCGGTCCAGGTGGGGAGCCTGCAGTTGGTCAGTTTCATCAACCCGGCCGGTTTGCAAAGCCAGGGCGAGAATCTCTTTTCGGAAACCGCCGCATCGGGTACGCCCTCCGCCAATGCGCCGGGCACGTCCGGACTCGGCCTGCTCAACCAGGGCTATGTCGAGACTTCCAACGTCAACGTGGCCGAAGAATTGGTGAACATGATCCAGACCCAGCGCGCCTACGAAATCAACTCCAAGGCCATTTCGACGTCGGACCAGATGCTGCAGCGGCTGACGCAGTTGTAGGGCTGACGCAAGGAGCACGACCATGAAGACCACGATGACGCATGCCAGATACCTGCTATCCGCGCTGCTCGGTTTGTCGGCGCTGGGGGGCTGCTCCATTGTGCCCCCCACCAATGTGCATCAACCCATGAGCGCGCGGCCTGTGGCTGCGCGGGAGGCTGCTGCCGTTGCCGCGACGGGCGCCATCTACCAGGCGGGCGGCGCGAAGATGTCGCTGTTCGAAGACCTCCACGCGCGCAACGTGGGCGACATATTGACGGTCCTGATCGAGGAAAAGGCCACGGCCGCCAAGAAATCCAACAGCGCTGCCAGCCGCGCCGGCAGCGATAGCCTCTCCGTGCCCACGGTGTTCGGCCTGCCCGGCAAGAGCTTCCAGGGAACCACTCTGGCTGCCAATTCCGCCAACAAATTCGACGCCAAGGGCGAGAGCGCCAGCAACAATGTTTTCACCGGCAACGTGACGGTGACGGTGATCGAAGTGCTGGCCAACGGCAACCTCCTGGTGAGCGGTGAGAAGCAGGTTTCCATCAGCCAGGGCACCGAGTACATCCGCTTTTCCGGCGTGGTCAACCCGGCGACCATCAACGCAGCCAATGCCGTATCCTCGACCAAGGTGGCGGATGCGCGCATCGAATACAAGGGCAGTGGCTACATCGACGAGGCGCAGACCATGGGCTGGCTGGCGCGCTTCTTTCAGACCGTGTCGCCGTTCTGAGGCGCGAGGGGCATAGCATGAGGACGTTAATGAATATGGTGTCGAGGCGATACATACTCGCAATCTGCTTTTTTTCGTGCCTGTGCGCGGGCGCGGCCCACGCCGAGCGCATCAAGGATCTGGCGTCCATCCAGGGCGTGCGCGCCAATCAGTTGATCGGCTACGGCATCGTGGTGGGTCTGGACGGCAGCGGCGATCAGACTACGCAGACGCCGTTCACGGTGCAAAGCATGGTGAGCATGTTGTCGCAACTGGGCGTCAACCTCCCGCCGGGAACCAGCCTGCAACTGAAAAACGTCGCGGCGGTAACGGTGACGGCGAGCCTGCCGGCGTTCTCGCATCCCGGCCAGACCATCGACATCACGGTTTCGTCGATAGGCAACGCCAAAAGCCTGCGCGGCGGAACGCTGCTGATGACGCCGCTCAAAGGTGCCGATGGGCAGGTCTATGCCATGGCGCAGGGCAACGTGCTGGTCAGCGGTGCCGGTGCGGCTTCCGGCGGTTCCAGCGTGCAGGTGAACCACCTGGCCGCCGGGCGCATTCCAAATGGCGCCAGCGTCGAGCGGCAAGTTCTGACGCCCGTGGGCGATAGCGAATTCGTCAGGCTGGAACTGAACGACAGCGACTTCACCACCGCCAATCGCGTGGTGCAGGCAGTGAATCTGGCGTTGGGCGAGGGCGCCGCTACTGCGCTGGACGCACGCGCGGTGCAGGTGCGCGCGCCGCACGATGCCGGCGAACGTGTGGCGTTTCTGGCGCGCATGGAAAATCTGCCGGTTCATCCCGCCCAGTCGTCTCCCAAAGTCATCGTGAATGCCCGCACCGGTTCGGTGGTGATGAACCAGGCCGTCACCGTGGATCGCTGCGCGATTGCTCACGGCAACCTCACCGTCACCATCGGCGCCGAGCCGGTGATCAGCCAGCCAGCCCCCCTGTCGCAGGGACAGACCGTCGTTGCGGAAAAGGCCCAGGTCGAGGTGCGGACGGATAAGGGCGGCCTGGTGGTGCTGGAAGCCAGTACCGCGCTCGGCGAAGTGGTGAAGGCGCTGAACGCCGTCGGTGCCACGCCGCAGGACCTGCTGGCGATACTGCAGGCGATGAAAGCGGCCGGTGCGTTGCGCGCCGACCTTGAGATCATCTAATGATGTCCGCCGATCTTTCCGCCAATTTCGCCTTCGATGTGCACGGCATCGACGCGCTCAAACTCAAGGCGAAAACCGCGCCGGATCAGGCCATCAAAGGCGTGGCCCAGCAGTTCGAGGCACTGTTCCTGAGCATGATGCTGAAAAGCATGCGCGATGCGACGCCGGAGGACGGATTGCTCGACAGCGATCAGACCAGGCTCTATAACCAGTTTATGGACCAGACGCTGGCGCAGAAACTCTCTTCCGGCAAGGGCATCGGCCTGGCCGACGTCATCGCGCGGCAACTCGGCGCGAACGCCGGAACCGCGCCATCCGATCCGCTCCCGCGCATCCCCGCCGGCCTGGCCTCTCCCGGTGCAGCCGGGCAGGTCAGCCTCGACGTCGCGCCGCTCGCAGCGAACGCGCCTGCGGAATTCGCCAACAGGCTCTGGCCGCAGGCGGTGGATGCGGCCCAGAGCATCGGCGTCCCGCCGCATTTCCTGATCGGCCATGCCGCACTCGAAAGCGGCTGGGGGCAGCGCGAAATTCGCGGCGCGGACGGATCCAACAGCCACAACCTGTTCGGCATCAAGGCGGGTGCCGATTGGAAAGGTCCGGTGGTGGAGACGGTCAGCACCGAGTACGTGAACGGCGTGGCGCAGAAATCCGTGCAGCGCTTCCGTGCTTACGCGTCCTACGCCGAGGGATTCCGCGACTATGCGGCAGTGCTGCGCAACAATCCCCGCTATGCGTCGATGTTCGGCCAGCCGCTGGATGCCGCCGGATTTGCGCAAGGGTTGCAGAGGGCGGGATATGCAACCGACCCGCTGTATGCAGGAAAGCTGGAACGCATCCTGGGAGGCGACACTCTGCGCCGTGCGCTTGCGGGTTAAGTTTTGCGCTGAAGTGCCGTTAACGATGATAAGCAAAGGTGGCAGTCGGGTCGGGTGGCGGTCTCGCCCAGCCTACGGGTGCCGTCGGGAGAAGTGAAATGGGCAACAGTATCTTCGGTATTAGCGTAAGTGCCTTGAATGCCTCACAGGCAGGCCTCGTCACGACCCAGCACAATATCGCCAACGCCAAAACAACGGGCTTTCACCGCCAGCAAATCGTGCAGTCTAACGCCATCCCGAATTTGACGGGTTACGGCTTCGTTGGGCAGGGTGTGCAGGTCGACACCGTCAAGCGCATCTACAGCGAGTTTCTGGACAACCAGGTTACCTCCGCCCAGACGCAGGCGAGCCACCTGGATAGTTATGATGCGCAGATCAAGCAAATCGACAACATGCTGGCCGACGCGAATTCCGGCCTGTCGCCCGCGCTGCAGGATTTTTTCAATGGGGTGCAGGACGTCGCCTCCAACCCGGCTTCGGTTCCTTCCCGCCAGGCCATGCTCTCCGGGGCGCAGTCCCTGGTGGCGCGCTTCCAGGCTTTGAACCAGCGCTTCGAAGAAATCAGGAGCGGCGTCAACAGCCAGGTCAGCAGCAGCGTCACGCTCATCAACTCCTATGCCAAACAGATCGCCAGCGTGAACGAGAGCATCGTGCTGGCGCAAAGTGCCACCAATGACCAGCTACCGAACGACTTGCTGGACCAGCGCGACGCGCTGATCGCGCAGTTGAACCAGGAGGTCAAGGTGAGCGTGGTGAAGCAGAGCGATGGCAGCTATAACGTGTTTATCGGCAACGGCCAGGCGCTGGTCGTCGGCCAGCGCCAGTTCGATCTGCGCGCCACGCCGGCACTGGACGATCCTGCGCGCATGGACGTCGGCTACGCTGCCGGCGCCAATACGGCGGTTATCAGCCCGTCCAGCCTGCAAGGCGGCAACCTGGGCGGCCTGCTGGCGTTCCGCAGCGAGAGCCTGGATCCGGCGCAGAGTGCGCTGGGGCGAGTGGCGATCGGGCTGGCGCAGACCTTTAACGACCAGCACCAGTTGGGGCAGGACCTGAACGGCGCGCTGGGCGGCAATTTTTTCACCACCGCAACGCTCAAGCAGCCCATCGGTAATCTGAACAACACCAGCGGCGCGACCCTTGCCGCCACCCTGAGCAATGTGAGCGCACTGACCACCAGCGACTACCGCCTGCAGTACGACGGCACGAACTACACGCTGTTGCGCTTGTCGGACAACGCCATGGTGTACAACGACACAACGTTTCCCGCGACGGCCATAGACGGCTTTACCTTGTCGGTTGCGTCGGGTGCGGTCGCCACGGGCGACAGCTTCCTGATACAGCCGACCCGCAGCGGCGCGGCAAATATAGGGGTGGCCATCAGCGACCCGAGCAAGGTCGCTGCCGCAGCACCGATCAGGACCAGCGCGGCTCTGGCCAATACGGGTTCGGGGGTGATCGGCGCGGGAAGCGTGACGAGCACAGCCAATCTGCCACTGCCGGCTGACGTGGTACTTACTTACAGCAGCGGCACAAATCAGTTTACGGTTACAGGCGCCGTACCTGCAGTGGCCAATATCACTTATACAAGTGGAAGTGCCATCAGCTTCAATGGGCTTAGTTTTGACATCAGTGGCGCCCCTGCCAATGGAGATGTGTTTACTATTTCCCGGAACACGGGTGGTGTGTCCGACAATCGCAACGCGCTCCTGCTGCAAGGGCTGCAAACCCAAAACACCATGGCGGGCGGTACCGCCACCTACCAGGGGGTATATAGCCAACTGGTGAGCCAGGTGGGCAACAAGGCGCGCGAGGTGCAGGTGGCGGCCAAGGCCCAGGCCAACCTTGTGACGCAGACCAAGCAGGCCGCCGAATCATTGTCCGGCGTCAACCTGGATGAGGAAGCAGCAAATTTGATACGCTACCAGCAAGCCTACCAGGCAGCCGGAAAAGCGATGCAGATCGCCACTACGCTGTTTGACACGCTTCTGGCCATAGGCAACTAAGGAGGCGCACCATGCGCATCAGCAGCAACACGATTTTCGAATCCGGCATTAGCGCGATGCAGCAACAGCAGGTCGATCTGCTCAAGACGTCGCAGCAGCTTTCCACCGGGCGTCGCATCCTTACACCATCCGATGATCCGGTGGCATCCGCGCGCGTCCTGGAGGTTAGCCAGTCGGTTGCGGTCAACGAACAATACGCAACCAATCGGAAAACGGCGACCAGCACGCTGGGCCTGGAAGACTCGCTTCTGGGCAGCGTTACTTCTCTAATACAGGATGTGCAAACGGTGGCGGTGAATGGCGGCAACCCGGTGCTGTCCCGCGATAACCGTGCCAGTCTGGCGACGGAGTTGCGCGGCCGCTACCAGGAGTTGCTGGGCCTGGCCAACAGCAACGACGGCAACGGGCAATACCTGTTCGCGGGCTACCAGGGGGCAACCAAGCCGTTCACCGAAACCTCTCCCGGGAATGTCGCCTACAATGGTGACCAGGGGCAGCGCCTGGTCCAGATCGGCGCGTCGCGCCAGTTGGCGGTGAGCGATGCCGGTTTGGATATCTTCCAGCGTATCCGCAACGGCAACGGCACCTTCGTGACGGCGGCTTCCGGCAGCAATGCCGGCACCGGCATCGTCGACGGAGGTAGCGTGCTGGATCCGGCCAAGTGGGCGGCCGCCCCCAACAAGGATTTCACCATACGTTTTGCCGGCAACGTCGCCATTACGGCGGGGACGGCCAATGTTGCCACCGACACGGTGACCGGAGGGATCGTCGACCAGGCCGCCTGGGACGCCAGCAGCAAAAGCCTGCAGATCTCCGTGGCGGCAGGCGCGGTTGCCGGGACCTTTGACTACACCATCACCGACGCGGCGTTGGGGAGCTACACGGTGAACTACGATCCCGCCACGCAGAACCCGCTAACCGTGAGCCTGGATGGCACCGGCGGCACCTTCAACGCGGGGATCGATCTTGTCCTCTCGGGGACGGCGCCCCAGGCTGGCGATACCTTTACCGTTGCGCCCAGCGGCACGCCGGGCTGGACCTACGACATCGTCGACAATGTGTCGGGGAATTCCTTGCTCACCGGGGCGGCCTCGGGCGGGGCGCCGTATTCGCGGACCTATACCAGCGGCAGCACCATCGGTTTGAAAAGCCAGGGTGCCGAGCCAGCGTTCGATTACGGCGCGCAGCTTGCGATAACGGGTGCTCCCGCTGGCGGCGATACCTTCACGGTAAAGGCCAGCAGCAGCGAAAGCCTGTTCACCACCCTAAACAACCTGATCACCGCGCTGGAAACCAGCGCAGGGACGGCGCTGACCAACAAGCTGAATACCGCGCTGACCAACCTCGATCACGCGCTGACCAATGTGTCGACGGTACAGGCATCGGTGGGTTCCCGGCTCAAGGAGCTGGATGCGGCGCAAAGCGCCGGCGAGGATCTGAATCTGCAATACCAGCAGACCCTGTCGGATTTGCAGGACGTGGACCCTTACAAGGCTATAAGCGACCTTACGCAGCAGAAAATGTCGCTGGAAGCCGCGCAGCAAGCATTTCTGAAAATTTCCGGGCTGTCCCTGTTCAACTACCTCTGACGACGTAACACCGGGTCCGGCGGCTCATGGCCGCCCTATCCGAACAGGTTGAGCACCCCATCCAGCCCCACGCGGTTCAGCGCATGAGTGGCCTGCGCGCGTACCACCGGCTTGGCGTGGTAAGCGATGCTGACCCCGGCCGCGGCCATCATCTTGAGGTCGTTGGCGCCGTCGCCCATGCCGATCACCTGCTCGCGCGACAATCCCAGCTCCGCCCGCATTCCGTTCAGCGCATCGGCCTTGCCCTGCGCGTCGAGTATCCTGCCCAGCACCTTGCCGGTGAGCTTGCCGTCGACGATTTCGAGCGTGTTGGAGGCGGCGTAGTCGAGGCCCAGACGGTCTTTCAGACGTTCGGTGAAGAAGGTGAAGCCGCCCGAGACCAGCAGCGTTTTGATGCCATGCCGCTTCAGGCCCGCCAGCATCGTTTCCGCACCCGGGCTGAGTTGCAGGCGCTCGTCGTAGACGCGCTGCAGCGCGCCCTGATCCAGCCCTTTCAACAGGGCGACGCGGCGCGTCAGGCTCTCGGCGAAGTCGATCTCGCCGCGCATGGCGGCGGCGGTGATTTCCGAGACCTGCGGCTTGACCCCCACCATGTCGGCGATCTCGTCTATGCATTCGATCGTGATGAGGGTCGAATCCATGTCCATGACCAATAGCCCGAAGCGGCCGAGCGAGCGATCCTCGGGCACGAAGCCATAATCCAGTTGCGCCTGCTCGCAATAGTCGCGCACCGCGGCTTCGGCTTCGGCGGAGGCGTCGCGCAGGCGGAATGCCTGCTGGGTGATGGCTTCGATGCCGGATGCGCCGGCGAGCTTGGCCAGTTGCTTGAGGTCGGGGGTGTGCACCACCAGTCCCTGAATGATCAACATCATATTTATCCCTGTTTTAACCCAAAACGGCTATTGGACGCAGATGAAAGCCGATAAACGCCGATACCGCATGGCGGCTTCACATTGCCACTCAAAACGTGAGTGGAGAGTTTTGTGTAATGATTTTGAATCATCAGCGTTCATCTGCGTTTATCAGCGTCCAACCATTTTTTATCGGTTTAATTCGCCAAACACGGCGCGGATGGCGTTGAGGCGCTCCGCCAGATCCGCCGTCCTGACTTCGATCTTGAGCCGGTCCGGGCCGGCCAGTTTGTAGTTGCGCTTTTGCTGGATGAGCTGGATGATGCGGCCCGCGTCTATGGGCGGATTCGGCACGAATTGTACCAAAACCGAATCCGGGCCGGCGTCGATGCGGGCAATGCCCATGGGCTTGCTGAGGATGCGCAGGCGGTGGCATTCCAGCAGGGCGCGGGCGGCTTCCGGCGGCAGGCCGAAGCGGTCGATCAACTCCTCGTGCAACTGGTCCAGTTGGTCGAGGTTGTCGCAGTTGGCGAGGCGCTTGTACAGCACCAGCCGCTCGTGGATGTCGCCGCAGTAGTCGCTGGGCAGCAGGGCCGGGACGTGCAGGTTGATCTCGGTGGTGACGCCCAGCGGGGCCTGCATGTCGGGCTCTTTGCCGGCCTTGAGCGAATCCACCGCCGCGGTGAGCATCTGCGTGTAGAGATTGAAGCCGATCTCCAGCATCTCGCCGCTTTGCGACTCGCCCAGCACTTCGCCCGCGCCGCGGATTTCCAGGTCGTGCATGGCGAGATAGAAGCCCGCGCCGAGTTCCTCCAGCATCTGGATCGCGTCCAGGCGCTTCTTGGCCTGCGGCGTCAGCGCTTCCTCGGAGGGGATCATCAGGTAGGCATAAGCCTGGTGGTGCGAACGCCCGACGCGGCCCCTGAGCTGGTGCAGTTGCGCCAGGCCGAAGCGGTCGGCGCGGTTCATGATGATGGTGTTGGCGGTGGGCACGTCGATGCCGGTTTCGATGATGGTGGTGCATAGCAGCACGTTGAAGTGCTGCTGGTAGAAGTCGCGCATCACGTGCTCCAGCTCGCGCTCGCGCATCTGGCCGTGGGCGATGGCGATGCGCGCTTCCGGCAGCAGGCGGACCAGCTTCTCCTGCATGTTCAGAATGGTGTCCACCTCGTTGTGCAGGAAATACACCTGGCCGCCGCGCTTCAGCTCGCGCAGCACGGCTTCGCGGATCAGCCCCTCGCTGTAGCGGCTGACGAAGGTCTTGATGGCGAGCCGCCGCTGCGGCGCCGTGGCGATGACGGAAAAGTCGCGCAGGCCCTCCATCGCCATGGCCAGGGTGCGGGGGATCGGCGTGGCGGTCAGCGTCAGCACGTCCACTTCGGCGCGCAGGGCCTTGAGCCGCTCCTTCTGGCGCACGCCGAAGCGGTGTTCCTCGTCGATCACGACCAGGCCCAGATTCTTGAACTTGACGTCCTTTTGCAGCAGCCGGTGGGTGCCGATGACGATGTCGATCTCGCCCCGCTCCACGCCTTTTAGCGCTTCCGTTTGTTCCTTGGCGGAACGGAAACGCGACAACTCGGCGATCTTCACCGGCCAGTCGGCGAAGCGGTCGGAGAAATTCAGGAAATGCTGCTCGGCCAGCAGCGTGGTCGGCACCAGCACCGCCACCTGGCGCCCGTCCATGATGGCGACGGCGACGGCGCGCAATGCGACCTCGGTCTTGCCGAAGCCGACGTCGCCGCAGATCAGCCGGTCCATGGGGCGGCCTGTCTGCATGTCGTGGATGACCGCCTGGATCGCCGCGGCCTGATCGGCGGTTTCCTCGAAGCCGAAGTCCGCGGCGAAGGCCTCGTAGTCGTGCTGCTTCAGCGTGAAGGCGTGGCCCTTGCGCGCCGCCCGCTGGGCGTAGAGGTTGAGCAGTTCGGCGGCGGTGTCGCGCACCTGCTGCATGGCGCGGCGCTTGGCTTTTTCCCATTGTCCGCTGCCCAGCTTGTGCAGCGGTGCGGCTTCCGGTGCGGCACCGCTGTAGCGGCTGATGAGGTGCAATTGCGACACCGGAACGTAGAGCTTGTCGCCGCCGGAATATTCGAGCTGCAGGAACTCGGTTTCGCCTTCGCCCAGGTCCATGTTGACCAAGCCCAGGTAGCGGCCGATGCCGTGCTCCTCGTGCACTACCGGGTCGCCCACCTTGACCTCGGACAGGTCGCGCAGCATGTTCTCGGCGGAGGGCTTGCGCGCGGCATCGCGTGCGCTGCGCTGGCGTATCTGCGCGGCGTACAGCTCGCTCTCGGTAAGGATGGCGCAGGGCGCGCCGTTGCCCAGGACGAAGCCCGCATGCAAGGGGCCTATGCCCAGCATGAAGCGCTCAGTGCCCTCCAGGAAACTGCCGTAGGCCTCGCACACGGCGGGCTTCAAGCCGTGCTGGTTAAGGTATTGCAGCATGGTTTCGCGGCGCCCCAGGCCTTCGGCCAGGAGCAGCACGCGGCCGTCGAAATCGCTCAGGAACTGTTGCAGCTTCTGCACCGGATTGTCGGCGCGGCGGTCCACCTGGATGGGCGGCAACGCCGCCGTGGCGCAGAGGTGTGCCGAGCCGTCGCCACCCGCCGCAATCTCTACGCGCGGATAGGGCTTGATGGCGCCGAACAGGGCGTCGGCGCTGAGGAACAGTTCCGCGGGCGGCAGCAGCGGACGGGTGGAGTCGCCGCGCAAGAGCTGATAGCGCGATTGCGTATCGCGCCAGAAATTCTGCGCCGCGCTTTCCAGGTCGTGATGCAGACACAGCGTGGCGTTGGGCGGCAGGTAGTCGAACAGCGTGGCGGTCTTGTCGAAGAACATCGGCAAGTAATATTCCACGCCGCTGGGGGCCAGGCCGTTGCTCACGTCCTTGTACATCTGGCTCTTGGACGGGTCGCCTTCGAATTTGTCGCGGAAGTTCTGGCGGAAGCGGCTGATGCCGGCCTCGTCCAGCGGAAACTCGCGCGCCGGCAGCAAACGCATCTCCTTGACCGGATAAATGCTGCGCTGGGTGTCCACGTCGAAAGTGCGGATGCTCTCGACCTCGTCGCCGAACAGGTCGAGACGGTAGGGCACCGCGCTGCCCATGGGGAACAGGTCGATCACCCCGCCGCGCACGCTGTATTCGCCGGGGGAAAGCACCTGGCTCACATGGGTGTAGCCGGCCAGCGTGAGTTGCCCGCGCAGGGCATCCAGGTCGAGCGTTTCGCCTTGCTTCAGGAAAAACGTATAGGCCGCCAGGAACTCCGTCGGCGGCAGCCGGTAAAGCGCCGTGCCGACCGGCACGATGACCACGTCGCACAGGTCGTGGCCGATCTGGTAGAGCGTGGCCAGACGCTCGGAAACCAGATCCTGGTGCGGAGAAAAGTTGTCGTAAGGAAGCGTCTCCCAATCCGGCAGCAGGTTCACCGACAACTGCGGCGCGAAAAACGGAATCTCCTCGCACAGCCGCTGCGCATGCCACGCCGTCTCGGTGATAATCACCAGCGGCTTCGCCTGCTGCGCCAGTTGTGCCAGGGCGAGGGCATCGCTGGCGCCGTGCAGTGCGGTGTAACGGGTGCGCAAGCCTTTGGCGGGGAGTGGTTGGTTGAATAGCATGAGGCGGGCCGAAAGCTCGGATTATATCGGCTTTGGGCTAGAAAATCAGGAGCGGTGGGCGCTGCCCGGGGCAGCGGCATACGGCGTGGACTACATCCACCGTCATTCCCGCGAAAGCGGGAATCCACAATCGGCGCATCCTGTCCCCGCCGTCGTTCCCGCAAAAGCGGGAATCCACAATCGGCGCATCCTATCCCCGCCGTCGTTCCCGCGAAAGCGGGAATCCAGTATTCTTGCGCGATGGAACGACACCCCTGTGTTTACATTCTGGCCAGCCGCAAGAACGGTACGCTTTATGCGGGCGTCACCTCGGACCTCGTGAAGCGAGTCTGGGAGCACAAGAGCGATTTCGTCGAGGGATTCACCAAAAAATATGCAGTTCATTTGCTGGTTTATTTTGAGCTCCACGAGGATATGGTTGCTGCAATCACGAGGGAGAAGCAGATCAAGAAGTGGAGGAGGGAGTGGAAGATCGCTCTGATCGAGGAGAAGAATCCGGATTGGCGCGATTTGTGGAACGGGCTTTTATAGCGCCAAAGCCTGGATTCCCGCGTTCGCGGGAATGACGGTGGTCCTTGCCCTTGCCTTGAAAACGGGTACTGAGCACCTACACTTTAAACATAGCGCCGACGCCATATCAGGAGCCCATCATGCCCTTCCGTGACCGCAATCAAGCCGCGCATCAACTGGCGGAGAAGTTGATGGTCTACAAGGGCAAGAATCCGCTGATCCTCGCCATCCCGCGCGGCGCCGTGCCCATGGCAAAGATTATCGCGGACGCGCTCGAAGGCGATTTCGACGTGGTTCTGGTGCGCAAGTTGCGGGCGCCTTTCAGCCCGGAGTTCGCCATTGGTTCGGTGGACGAGAGCGGCTGGACCTACGTGGCCGACTACGCGCCGTCCGCGGGCGGCACCAAGGAGTACATCGAGTCCGAGAAGGCAACCCAGATGGAAACCATGCGGCGGCGCCGTGCCCAATACACGCCGATACGCCCGCCCATCGATCCGGCTGGGCGCACCGTCATCATCATCGACGACGGGCTGGCCACTGGCGCCACCATGATCTCGGCGCTGCACGCCACGCGCGCCAAGAACCCCGTCAAGCTGGTCTGCGCCGTGCCGGTATCGCCGCCGGACACGCTGCAAAAAGTGAAGACACTGGCAGACGAAGTGGTGTGCCTCGAAGCTCCGGAATGGTTCTCGGCGGTGGGGCAGTTCTACATGGATTTTCCCCAGGTCGAAGATGACGAGGTAGTGGAAATCCTGCGGCAGGGTGTGGCTAACCCGGATGTTTCATGAACTGACGCGCGCCCTCGCGGATTTTTCGTGGTCCGTTGCCGAAGCCGATGAGGTCGAAGGATATCGCTGCGGGTGAGGCCCGTGCCGCCCAGCAGCGAGGCGCCGGTGTTTGCGTCGACGAGGGAGACTTCGAAGGCGTCGGATGGTCCCATTTCGCTGCCAAAGGCAGCGCCGTTTGCCCCCTCTCCCCCGTGTGGGAGAGAGCTTGCTGTCAGCCGGGCCACAATACCCGCTCAGTACCCACAGAAATGTCTGAAGAACCGTAAATGTAGCCCGGATGCAGCGTAGCGGAATCCGGGAATCCACTGTTTCCCCGGATTTCATTTCATCCCGGATTGTCCATTGGAATATTGTGGATTCGACAAATCAACCTAAAAACCGCAGTTCGTTCACCACAGAGTCACAGAGGCACTGAGGAATGGGGTTCGCAGGGATGGGCAACGCGTTGCCCAACTCGCAAAACAACAGGTTGCCGGAAAGCTTGCGGTCACCAAACTGGTGAACGATGTGCACAGGATTTTTTCCCTGTTTTTGCGAGTTGGGCGAAAAAGCCGCCCATCCCTGCCTACACCGTTTGCGAGTTGGGCGATAAAGCCGCCCATCCCTGCCTACACCGTTTCAACTCTGTGCCTCTGTGACTCTGTGGTGAACTGCTTTTTCCAGGATGAAATTCTGGATGATAACGACCCCATCGGCTCTTGCATGACAATTTCGCCATGAAATATCGCCATCTAATTCCGATATTTCACGATACCATTTTCGCACCATGATCCCGCGTCCAACCCATCTCGATCAACTCGCCCGCCGGCTGGCCAGCTTCCCGGTTGTGGCCATGCTTGGCCCGAGGCAGGTTGGCAAGACTACGCTGGCAAGACAGTTGGCCGCTCAGTGGCAAGGCCCGGTACGGCATTTCGACCTGGAAGACCCGGACGATCAGGCTCGCCTGTCCGATCCGGCTTTTGTGCTGCGCCCCCTCACCGGATTGGTCGTGCTGGACAAGATTCAGGCGCGGCCCGATTTGTTCCCGCTTTTGCGCGGATTTGCATCGCCGTTCACACGCCAGCCAAGTTCCTACCGGTGCTGGCCGCGCAAGTTGCGCGGCCAGCACCGTTTCCTTTATTTGACGCCAAGCTTATTGAGCGCTTGCCCGAGCTTCTTGTCGGTTTTCATGATGTGGTTGGTGAGCCAGTCGCGCAGGAAATTCATAATCTCGACCGAGATCACGGCGCTGCCGGAATCGAATTTCTTCTTGAGGTCGCCGGCAGTCTGGACAAACTTGGCGTGTTCGGCCTTGTGCGCCGGCGAATCCTCATATTTGTGCTGCGCCATCAACTTCTCCTCGTAGCCGAAGTGGAGCACGGTGTAATTCACCAGCTCGGACAGCACTTTGCCCAGCACATCCGCCCCTTTGCCGGCCTGCATGGCGTCGTTGAGTTGGTTGATGAGGTCGATGAGTTTCTTGTGCTGAGCATCTTGTTCGCTGACGCCAGTGGAAAGCATGCCAGACCAACTGATAAGTGCCATTACAATCTCCTTTTTGTGTGGATTACGGTTAGATGGGGTACGTTGCTGGCATTTCGTTCTCAGGCGAAGCTGCCGGGTTTTGGCCCTTGGCCTGCTTGAGCAGTTCCATGGCCGTGTGCGAAAGGGTGACCGAAGTCTGCAATATCTTTTCCGCCGTACTGTCGGTATTCGCCGTCATGTCCAGAATCTGGGTCACGCCATCCACGACGCTGTTCGCCAGCCCTGACTGCTCATCCATCTGCACCGCCAATTGCGAGATTTTTTCCAGCGTGTTCTGCGATTCTTCGCGTATGCCCCTGAGGACTTCCGATGCCAGGTTCGCCTTCTCGACCCCTTGTTCCATCAGCGGCATGGCCTGACTGATGCCTTGCACCGCTTCCTGAGTCTGCTCCTGCATGACGTGTATTGTCTTGGCGATTTCCTGAGTGGATTGCGCCGTTCTTTCCGCCAGCTTACGCACTTCATCCGCCACCACGGCAAAGCCGCGTCCCTGTTCACCCGCCCGAGCCGCCTCAATCGCCGCATTGAGCGCCAGCAGATTGGTTTGCTCGGCGATTTCCCGGATGACCGTGGCAACCTTGCCGATGTCCTGGGCGTGGCTGGTCAGCGCATGGATCTGTTGCGAAGCAAGCGTCATGGAATTGGCAATCAATTTCATGACCTGCACCGCGTCCCGAACCACCGCTTCGCCGCTGGCAGACAGATTGGTCGCCTTATTCGAAATCGCTTCGGTATCCCGCGTCAGCTCAGAAACGGCCTGGATGCGTTGCGACATGTCGCTCATTACCTGCTTGGTATCGTTGATTGATGCCGCCTGCATCTGCGAAGTGAACAGGATTTCGTTGGCTCCGGCGGAAAGCTTCTCGACTTCGGAGTTGATCTTCTCGGCATTGGCCGTAATCCCCATGGAAATTTTTTCAACATGCGCGGCCAATTTTTCCACCGAAGCGACAATTGATCCCACATTATGAGTTTCGGGCATCGTGGATGTTGCGTGAGTGCCATCGGCAACCGATTTGGCAAAAGCGGCGGTGCGGTCAACACCGGAACCAAGAATGCGGAACAGCACCCGGTGTCCAAAGAAGTAGCTTGTTATCGGGATCAGAACAAGGGCTGAACAGAAAATGATAAGGTCAGCGCCCGAACCGGACGGCAAAATATTCCGGGCAGAGAAAAACAAGACACCCAACACAACAGTCGCCGCCAACGGCGGCAATGCCAATATCCTTGCTTCGGCGGATATTATGGATTTGAGCCGCACAGTTATTCCCCTTATTCGGTCAAGCCGATCCGTAGTGACACATCGCACGTTTTGGAGTGCGCAACTCCACGTCACATCGTAACGTGGGGCACGTTACACCTATCGGCACTGAACCGTGACTCTTTAATCTGCCGGGAAATTATCTTGATGAAGCCCCGATCATTGCCACAGGCACAAACTGCCCCATGACGAGCGACGGCGGCTCGTCTTGCTTCGGCATCTACCACGCGATGCGCTGATCGAATTCGTAGTCCGGTGCCGGCTGGGCCTGCGGGTCGAACTCAGGGAAAAGGGAACTCAGGGAAAAGGGGACGCTACCCTGGGAAAAGGTGGGAAAAGGGGACGCTACCCTTATTCATCCACCTTCCTCGGTCGCCCTCGTGGCCGGTACCGCAACGCCCTTCCCGTCTTTTCTCGCGCTTTTCGATGAACTTCTCAGCCCTACGCGGGCTGGATATGTGAGTTTCCCCTTGAAAAGTTGTTGCTTTGAAGTTATTCTGAAAACACTTGACCAAAATAGTCGGGTATAGGCCGCGAGGCCTCTCCCGACTTTATTTGGCTTCAATACATTAGCACATGCTTATTTGCTGATAGGGGACCGTCATGAGCAATCTGATCAACGGCTTTACATCCGATGGTGTCGTCACCGTCAACCGCGTCATCCTGAAACCCGAATACAGCGTCGAAGACCTGGAAGAGCGCGTCGCGACGCTGTGCGAGAACGTCAAGACCTACCATTCCGATACCGGCTTCATCGGAGGTTTCGTCATGCTGAACGGAGGGGCCGTGTCCAACGAAGGCAGTACCATCGGCCAGGCGGTCGAAAGCCCGCTGAAGGACAAGGAAGCGCAAATCGTTACCTTCTGGCACAGCTTCGAGGAGCATGAGCAATCGCACCGCAGCGACACCTTCCAACCTTTGTTCCAAAAGGTGCTGGACCTGTGCGAGAACGGCAACGAGGAAATCGCCTACCGCATGCTCTGGTCCGGCAAGGCCTATAGCCCGGCAGAGGCTGCGTCGGCCAGGGAAGCCAAAGCGAGGTACGCACAAGCTGCGTAAGCCTGCTGGTGCAACGGGGCCATTGCAGTCCTGAGAAGGCGCGCAATGGCCGCAGCGGGACGAAAACGGTACGGAAAAAGCAACGGCCCATCCGGCAGAAATCTGCCGGATGGGCCGTTGCTTTTCCATCAAGGCCGCCCTAAGACGCCGCTGCAGACTGCTCCGGTATGGATGGGGCCAAACGCCCGATAGCTGCCATCTCCAGTTCCGAGGTGGTAGTGGCCTCCAGTACGCCGCGCCCATGTTCGAGCACGCCTTGCGCCCGTTGTGCTTCTTCCTGGGACCGGCTATGTACCACCAAAACCCAATGGCCGCGGAGAATGGCCTCTTCCACTTCGGCTTCCAGATCGGACTGGCTTTCCCTGGCGTCGACGAGATCCATGAATCCGCCGGTGATGCCACCGGCCAGGGCTCCCAAGCCGGTTGCCATGAGCGCGGGCACCAGCGGTCCTGCGGCTATGAGCCCAAGCCCTCCGGTCAGGGCGACGCCGGCGACCAATGCCAGGCCCGGCAGCGTGCCCAGCGCTGCGCCAACCACCGTGCCTTCCACGGCCTTGTAGGTATCGCGCTCCAGTTCCAGATTCTCGTTGATGTGTTCGGACTGGCGTCCCAGCAAACTGATCTGGTCTGTGCCGAAGCCCGCTGCTTCGAGTTGGGTCAGTGTGGCGGCTACGCCGGAAATATCCGGAGATACCGCAATCGTTTTGTAAAGAAAGGGTTTCATGTCAACCTCCTTGCAGGTTCAGTTTCGGTTACTACTGGACGCAGGTTCTGCTGCTTGCGCAACTTCTTCCCTGCAGTTTTCGTGCCAAAATAAAATCCTCGTAAAAACAGGATGGTATGTATTTCTCGTCCCTGTGGTTATGCTCGCTCTTAAAACAATTAGATCGTCTGCTGCACCAAAAGTGCCCAAGAAAAATGATCTGAAAAGTAATCTAGGACTGAATGCCGGCGGGAGCCGCTTTGAGGTGCCGGCTGAACCAGACCGCAGCCTGGCGTGCCACTTCCTCCAGCGTGCCGGGTTCCTCGAACAAGTGTGTGGCGCCGGGAATGATGACCAGTTGCTTGTTGCAGGTCATGCGCTCGTAGGCCTGCTGGTTGAGTTCGATCACCACGTCGTCGAAGCCGCCCACCAGCAGCAGGGTGGGGGAGTGCACCTTGCTCAAGGCGCTTGGTCCGGCCAGATCCGGACGCCCGCCGCGGGAGACCACGGCGGCGATTTCCACGCCCTTGCCGGCAGCCGCTTGCAGGGCCGCCGCGGCCCCGGTGCTGGCGCCGAAGTAACCGATCGCCAAGTTCCTGGTGTGCTCGTCGTGTTGTAGCCACTGGGTGGCGGCGAGCAGGCGGCGCGTGAGGAGGGGGATGTCGAAGCGGGTTTCGTAGTTGGTGTCCTCTTCCCGCGTGAGCAGGTCGATCAGCAGCGTGCCCACACCGGATTCGCGCAAGGTGCGGGCCACGTAATTGTTGCGCGGACTGTGGCGGCTGCTGCCGCTGCCATGCGCGAACAGGACCACGCCCTGGGCGTTGTCCGGCAGTTCCAGCATGCCTTCGAGGGTGACGCCGTCGGCGGGGATGTGGACCAGTTGTTCCAGTTTGCTGATGGTCATGGGATACCTCGCTAAGGGCGCCGCGTCTATGGCCAGCCCTGCGCTCAAGCGCGCCGCATGTTGATCGCGACCGGAATGCGCCTGCGCCCGAACTGTCCCGCGAATTCCTCGAAACGCCCCGCCACCGGCGTGCCGCAGTCCGGGCAGTGTCCTTCGGGGGTGAGGCGATACTGGATGATCTGGTGCCAGTCGCGCACGATCAGCGCGGCCTTGCACGAAGGACAGTAGGTGGTGCCGCCGTCCATGTCGTACACGTTCCCAGTATAGACATATTGCAGGCCGTGTTTTAACGCGATGTCGCGGGCGCGGGTGAGCGTCGCCGGCGGCGTGGCGGGCAGGTCGTTCATCTTGTAATCGGGGTGGAAGGCGGTGAAGTGCAGCGGCACGTCGGGCCCGAGTTCGCGGGCGATCCACTGGCTCATGGCGGTCAGTTCCTCGTTCGAGTCGTTCTTGCCGGGGATGAGCAGGGTGGTGATTTCGAACCACACGCCGGTTTCGTGCTTGAGGTACTTGAGCGTATCCAGCACCGGTTGCAACTGCGAGCCGGTGAGCTTGAAGTAGAACTCTTCGGTGAACGCCTTCAAGTCCACGTTGGCCGCGTCCATCTTGGCGTAGAAGTCGCGCCGCGCCTGGTCGTGCATGTAGCCCGCCGTCACCGCCACGGTCTGGATGCCGCGCGCGTGGCAGGCGTCCGCCGTGTCCATGGCGTATTCGGCGAAGATCACCGGGTCGTTGTAGGTGAAGGCAACGCTCTTGCAGCCGTGTTCCTCCGCGGAGATGGCGATGGCCTCGGGCGATGCCTGGTCCATCAAACGGTCCATGTCTTTCGACTTGCTGATGTCCCAGTTCTGGCAGAACTTGCACGCCAGATTGCAGCCTGCGGTGCCGAAGGAGAGCACGCTGGAGCCGGGATAAAAGTGGTTGAGCGGCTTCTTCTCGATGGGGTCGATGCAAAACCCCGAGGAGCGCCCATAGGTCGTCAAGATCATCTGGTCGCCGATGCGCTGGCGCACGAAGCAGGCGCCGCGCTGGCCTTCGTGCAGCTTGCAGTCGCGCGGGCACAGGTCGCACTGCATGCGGCCGTCGGCGATGAAATGCCAGTAGCGGGCGGGGTAGCTGGATTCGGTCATTGCTTCAATCCTCAACGGGGTAGTGCGTAGCGTGCGCTGTGCGCACGATCCGGTTGTTGAACGTGCGCACAGCGCACGCTACCTGCTGGTCTCGGACCACTTGTTCACCGTGTAGCGCGAAAGCCGTACGCTTTCCGCCCAAAAATCCGGTGCGAGGCCGGCCTTGCGCTTGAGCTGCGCCATGAATTCGCGCACGTCGGGCAACTGCTCCCAAACCTGCGGCAAAAAGGTGCTGCGATAGTGGCCGTATTCGAACACCACGCCGTCGATGCCGGGGCGCAGCAGGGCCAGGGCATGCGTCTCGTCTTCAAAGGCCATGGGTTGCATGGGCGAAAGCAGCGAGATTTCCACGCGCGTCACGTCCAGCTCCGTCGTCCCCAGCGGCATGAAGCGCGGGTCGCGGAAGGCGGCCGCCAGCGCGTTCGCCTTGACGTCCGCCAGCAGCGGGCGGTGCGCCTCCAGCGTGCCGATGCAGCCGCGCAGCTCGCCGCCTTGGGTCAAGGTGACGAAACAGGCGCCATGTTCCAGCAGCCACGGCGCATCCTCGCGCGCTTCATGGGTGCGGCCCAGCGCCTGCGAAATGGCGGCACGGGCAATCGGCAGCAAGACTGGACCTTGATTAGCTGGCATCCGCGGTTTCCTCCGTGAACGAAAACGCGGCGTAGCCGACCACGCGGTCGCGCTCGCCGGCGGTGTCGCCGGAATTCCTCAGGTCCAGCAACTGCGCCTGCAAGTGCCGGCGCCGCGCCGCCAGCAGCAGGCCGTTCACCGGCGTGCCGCCGCAGGCCTGCTCGTGGCCGAGTTCGGGGCGCAGGTCGAGGATGGCTTGCGCCGTGCGCCGGTCTGTCGCCTGGGCGATGTCGTAGGGCAGGTAATGGGACAGGTCGGAGCTGATCACGATCAGCGTCTCCGCCCCGCCCCACAGGGCTTCCAGCACTTCGGCGACTTCTTCGGGTGCGGCGTCGCCCACGGCGAGCGGAACCAGCGTGAAGTCATCGAGGACCTGCTGCAGGAAAGGCAGTTGGACTTCCAGCGAATGCTCCAGGGCATGCGCGGCGGCGCTCTCCACCACTTGCGGCAAATGCGCGATGGCCGCGATAGCCGCACGGTCGACCGGGACCGTGCCTAGCGGCGTCGCAAATGCGCTCGCCCCGGGTGCGGCGAGCCCGCGCACCGGCACGCGGTGCACGGGCCCGAGCATGACCACGCGCTTGACGACGTGGTGCAGCGTGCCGAGCGCCGCATAAGCGCTGGCGGCAATCGGGCCGGAATAGATGTAACCGGCGTGCGGCGCGATGATGGCCTTGGGCGGCCGGGCCGGTTCGGGGTGTGTCACGGCCTGCAACATGGCAGCGACTGCCTGCGCTAGGTGTGCGGCCTGACCTGGATAGAATGTGCCGGCAACGGCGGGGGAGCGGGTTTGCGACAAGGCGGAGTCTCCTTGGATATCTGCGAATACAAATAAAATGCGGGTGGCCGTCGCGATAATCAAGACCGGCCAACATGGTTTCATCCTGGATTGTTCATTAGCCGCTGCGCGTCAATAAAATCAATGGATTGTAGGTCGGGTTTCAACCCGACATGTCGGGCTAAAGCCCGACCTACGCCTATTGGATAATCTGGTTTCATCATAGACCCGCGCACTTGCGGGAACGCCCGACATCACCCGATAATCAGGCTTTTTCCAACCGAGCCGGCATGCCCCACTACTTTGCCCTGATCCCCGCCGCGGGAAGCGGCGCCCGCATGGCGGCGGAGCTGCCCAAGCAGTACCTGCCGCTGTTGGGCCGGCCGATGATTTATCACGCCGTCGCCGCCCTGTGCGCCGCGCCGGAAATCGAGCGCGTCTACGTGGTGCTGGCGCCGCAGGACGCCCATTGGGCACAGCACGACTGGCAGGCCTTCGCACCCAAGCTGCAAGTCCTGCACGTCGGCGGGGAAACGCGCGCGCAGAGCGTGCAGAATGGCCTGGAGGCGATGCGGCAGCACTGCGAGGCCGAGGACTGGGTGCTGGTGCACGACGCCGCGCGCCCGTGCCTGAGCCGTCGGCATTTGGCCCGGCTGATCGGCGAGATCGGCGCGGACGAGGTGGGCGGGCTGCTCGCCATGCCGGTTGCGGACACCCTGAAGCGCGCCGATGCGCAGGGCCGGGTGCTGTGCACCGAGCCGCGCGAAAACCTGTGGCAGGCGCAAACGCCGCAGATGTTCCGCCATGGCCTGCTGCTGCAAGCCCTAGAGTCGATGGGCGGCGAAGCGCCGACCGACGAGTCGCGCGCCATCGAGCGGCTGGGGCTCAGCCCCAAGCTGGTGGCCAGCGACGGCAGCAACCTCAAGGTCACCTATCCCGAGGATATGAATTTGGCACAACTGATATTGCACAACAGGGAGAGTCAGGCATGAGGATAGGCCACGGTTTCGACGTTCACGCGCTGGTCGCGGGCCGCAAGCTCATCGTGGGCGGCATGGACATTCCCTACCACTTGGGCTTGGCCGGCCACTCCGACGCCGACGTGCTGCTGCACGCCATTTGCGACGCACTGCTGGGCGCGGCCGGGCTGGGCGACATCGGCCGGCATTTCCCGGACAGCGACGCCCGCTACAAGGGCATAGACAGCCGCGAACTGCTGCGCGAAACGGCGCGCCTGATCGGTGCGGCCGGCTACACGGTGGGCAACATCGACGCCACCATCATCGCCCAGGCGCCGCGGATGGCGCCGCATATTTCCGCCATGCGCGACAACATTGCCGCCGACGTGGGTGCCGCAGCAGATCGCATCAACGTGAAGGCAACCACCACGGAAAAGCTCGGCTTCACCGGGCGCGGCGAGGGCATCGCGGCGGAGGCGGTGTGCCTGTTGCGCGCGGGTTGACATGGCGTGGCAACTCTTAAAAATGGCCTTGAACCCAGATGGTTCATGGGAATGCTCGTGCGTGTAGGAGCGCCGCCCCGGCGCGAATGCGGCTGCAAATCGCGGCCAATTCCCATCCCCATCCTAAAGCCCCCTCGCTTCGCTCTCCCCCTTGAAGGGGAAGGGACGATCGCCCTCTCTCCCTGTGGGAGAGAGTTGGAGAGAGGGTTGGCGCCGCTCCTACAACGGCGTTTTGCAGTGGATAATCTGGGTTGAAATAGGGAGGGGACGATGAACCACATGCCGGCTGACTGGCAGCACTGGATCAAGGAAAACATCGAGCGCGGCGTTCCGGAACATGAGCTGGTGCAGATTCTCACCAAACACAAATTCGCCAGGAAAGCGATAGACGAGGCCATGTGCGTCGTCAAAGGCGCGCCGGCCAAGGCCCGTCCTTCCGCCGCAACCGGGATGCCGACGGATTGGCAACACTGGGTCGAAGAAAACCTGGAGCGCGGTGTGCCGGAAGAAGAACTGGTCCAGATTCTCGCAAAAAACAATTTCGACAGGATGGTGATCGCCGGGGCCATACGCGGCGTCAAGGAAGCGCAGGGGAACCGCGCTCCTGCGGTGGAAACGCCGGAGGAAAGCGAAATCCTCGAACACGGGATCGTATTGGGCTCCAGCAATATCGTGTGCACCAGCGACCGGGACGTGCCGATCCTGGTGGAGTACGAGTCGCCGCAAGTCATCCTGTTCGGCAATGTGTTGTCGCCCGAGGAATGCGAGCAATTGATCGCGCTGGCGAAGCCCAAGATGTCCCGCTCGACCACGGTGGACGACGACTCCGGCTCAGCCTCGCTGCACGAAAACAGGACCAGTAGCGGCACGTTTTTCAACATCAACGAGACCCCGTTCATCAAGAAGCTGGATCGCAGGGTTGCCGAACTCATGCAGTTGCCGGTGATGAACGGCGAAGGCTTGCAAATCCTGAACTACGGCGTCGGCCAGGAGTACCAGCCCCACTACGACTATTTTCCTCCCAAACTGCCGGGAAGCGCGGTGCACTTGCGCAACGGCGGGCAGCGCGTGGCGACCCTCATTCTTTACCTCAACAACGTGGAAGAGGGCGGCGAGACCGTATTCCCGGAACTGGGCCTCAGCATTGTGCCGGCTCGCGGCAATGCGCTGTACTTTCGCAATACCATGGCCGACGGAACCGAGGATACCCTGACGCTGCACGGCGGCGCCCCGGTCCGGCGCGGCGAAAAATGGATCGCGACGAAATGGATGCGCCAACGCGAATATCGGTAGAAATGCTTAGTTCGGCAATCCGGTGAAATTGGTGAAGCTCAAGCTGATGGAAACGTCGAGCGCCACCACGTGATGCCACCAGCCGATGGGGATGAATAGCGTCTCGCCAGGCTCCACGACGAAGTCGATCACTGTCGCGTTGGCGAATTCCGGAAACCGTTCCGGGTCCGGGTTGAGCATGTCGACTTCGCTGAAAACATGGTGGAAGTTGTACATCAGCGGAACCTGAAGCGCCGGGATGAAGCGGAAACGCTTCCTGCCGTAAATCTGCACGAAGAGGTTGTTGGTCAGATCGTGGTGGAGCGGCGTGACGGTTCCCTTGGGGCCAAACCACAGATACCCCTGGTCCAGCAGCCGGGGCATGTCCAGGTAGCCGTCGCCGATGTTGCCCACGTCGTCGAACAGGCCGGACAGCGCCTTGTTGGTGACGCCGAAATTGTTGGCGGTCATGTACATGTTGTTGCTGGAACCGCTGTCGAGCAGCATATTCACATACTCGCCCAGGGACACTTTTCTCCTGTGCCGATAGGACTGCTGTTCGTAGAGAGGGTTGGTGTCCCTTCCGTATTGAATCTCCACCACGGCGTCGCCGTATGCTTCCTGCAAGTGGCGCGGAGTCCATTGCTGCAGCGCCTTCCAGTGGTCGACCGCGCCGGTGAATATGACCGGCCGGTTCTTGCTGTAGTACTGCTCGACGAAGGTGGCAAAATCCGGAAGGGGCCTCCTCTCGATCTCGGTGTACTTGGAGTCCAGTGCATGCAGCGAGTCGCACTTTCCCAGCAGCCATTCCCTTCTTTGCAGCAAATCATGGATCTTCGCCGCCGCCGCAACATAGGGGTGGTTCACGGCCTCGGCGAGTTCCGCCGCCGCCTTTTCAGAGAACCCGCTTGCCACCAGGACGCTCAGCAAATGCTCCGGCTCGCCGCCGCGGGCCAGGTTTTCCGCTATCCAGGTGCGCCAGGTCTCGGGAACCATGTTTGGCACGAGTGGTATCAAGTCGGCCTCCTGTTTAATCCTAGAAAAAGCAGTTCACCACAGAGTCACAGAGGCACAGAGTTGAAAAACAAGGAAAAAATCCTGTGCACATCGTTCACCAGTTTGGTGACCGTAAGTTTTCCGGCAACCTATTGTTTTGCGAGTTGGGCAACGCGTTGCCCATCCCTGCGAACCCCATTCCTCAGTGCCTCTGTGACTCTGTGGTGAACGAACTGCGGTTTTTAGGTTAATACCGAGCAGTTTATCGAGCAGAAAACGGTCAACAAGGCTTTTCTTTTTAGTGTCACGCAACAGCCGGCCCTCGATCAGGGTAAGGGTGTAGTGTACCATCTATGATGGGTATGATCCTAGAAACCGCAGTTGACCGCTCCATTGAGGTTTTAACGTCGTGATTTACATTTGCTTTTCCATGATTTCATGGTCTACCTATTTGGTGAGCACGCTACGGGCTGGATTGCACGGTTTTCAGGGCGCATGGCTGCGTTATAACTCCTTGGAATGGAACGACCATTCCGCGTCGTTATGCCTTGCCCTGCACCCTGAAAACCGCACACTCCAACCCGTCCAACTGCGGTTTCTAGGATGATTCTATGGGCATGTGGCATGTCCAAGGTGGCGGACTCCTATGCGATGATCTGCCACGGTGTTTGTTCGTGAAGGGAGGGAAACGATGCGTATCAAGCGGATAGTTTGCAGGTCTTGCAGGGCAAGCCTTTTGCTGTTGCTGCTCGGCGCTGCCGTGGCGACGGGCGCGGTGGCCGCGGATATGCCGAAGCGCAAGGCGGGATTGTGGGAAATACATACACGGATGGAGGGTATGCCCAGTGGGCCGCCGATCCAGATGTGCGTGGATCGGGCGTCCGACAACCTGATGCAGCAGCGCGCCCAGGAAGCACCGGATTGCAGCACCATGGATGTCAAAGCCGGCCGCGGCCGCACGACGCTCCATGCCGTGTGCCGCATCCAGGGTTCGACCGTGACCACGGACGCGGTTTACACCGGCGATTTCGAGTCCGGCTACAAAGGGGATATGACCATGCGCTACAGCCCGCCGATACAGGGCATGAGCGAGGCGCGCATGAGCCAGGAGGGCAAGTGGCTGGGGCCTTGCAAGCCCGGCCAGAAACCGGGTGACGTCATCATGCCCGGCATGGGAAATTTCAACATGAACGACATGATGAAGGATCCCCGCCTGAAGGAACTGATGAAGCGCAACGAGAAGCAGGGGCAGTAGCGAAGGCTGAAGGGTTTTCAACCGAGATTGTCCATTAGATGAATATCGCTACGATCTGAGGCGAAAAGCCTGCATCGGCGCTTGGGGGAGCGCGGCCATCCTGGCCGCATGCGGGCTGGAAGCCCGCGTTCCGTCGTTCTGATTTCCAATGGACAATCCGGGTTCAACAGCCCGTTAAACCTTAAAAACTCAGTTAGCCACAGAGATCACAGAGGACACAGAGATGGAGCGAGTACTGCATGTTTTTCCAGCTCACCCGATGGGTGAAGGCAATATTTGCGGCAACCCATTGTTTTTTCTCTGTGCTCTCTGTGTCCTCTGTGGCTAACTGAGTCTTTAGGGATGAAACCGTTGTCGCGAACCGAGGCCCAGCAACGGGCCGACGAGGTCCGGATTTTTCAGCATGAACTGGGGCGCCTGGAACAGGAGGGCGTGCTGGCGCTTGCACCGGAGCAACGCCGCGCCGTCGCGGATCATCACCATGCCCTGCTGGCGCAGTTGGCACAGGCCTTCGACATTGATCGCGATGTGCGCGCCAAGCAGTTGTCGCTGGGCATGCGCATCGCTTCTTTCCTCGGCGCCCTGGCGCTTGCCGCCAGTGTGTTTTTTCTTTTCTACCAGTTCTGGGGGCAGTTTTCGGCCATTGCACAGGTTGCCATTCTGCTCGGCGCTGCGCTGGGCACTTTTGCGGCGACCATCTGGATTCAGGGCCGCGATGCGACCGGCTACTTTACCAAGCTCGCGGCCATGGTGGCGTTTGCGTGCTTCGTGCTGAACGTCGTCATGCTCGGGCAGATATTCAACATCACCCCATCGGATAAGGCGCTGCTGCCGTGGGCGGCGTTCGCTTTGCTGCTGGCCTACGTGTGCGACCTGCGTCTGCTGCTGGCGGCTGGCCTGTTGTGCGTGATCGGCTTCATCGCGGCGCGCACCGGCACGTGGGGCGGCACGTACTGGCTGGATTTCGGCGAGCGGCCGGAGAATTTTTTCCCCGCCGCAGGGATCCTGTTTCTTGTCCCGCAGTTCATGCGCCATGAGCGCTTTGCGGGTTTCGCCGCGCTGTATCGTGTATTCGGGCTGTTGACGCTGTTCTTGCCGGTGCTGGTGCTGGCCAACTGGGGGCAGGCGAGCTATCTCGACGTCGATGCGAACGTGCTGGAAGGCGCATATCAGGTCGTCGGTTTCGCCGGAAGCGCGGCAGCGATCTGGCTGGGCGCGAGAAAGGGGTGGGCGGAGGTGGTAAACACCGGCACGGTCCTGTTCGTCGTCTTCCTCTACACCAAGTTCTTCGACTGGTGGTGGGAGAGCATGCCGAAGTATCTGTTCTTCCTGGTGCTGGGGCTCACCGCGGTCCTGTTTCTGGTCGTCCTGCGGCGCTTGAAGCTGGCCGAGCACCAGCCGCACGGAGGTGGTGCGCGATGATGGCCCGCTCCCCCTTGCGTTTTCTTGTCGCCGGAATTGCGTTGATCCTGGTCACCAACGCGGTGGCGCTGGTGGGCGTCGCCTACAACCGCAGCGGAGCGCCGGGAAGCGTTTTGGAACTGACCCAGCGCGAGCTGAAGCTGCCTTATGAGTTCGGGTATGGGGGCGAGAATAGCGGGATTGCGCTTACGTTGGAATGGCGGGTGCTCGGCGTAGAAAGCAGCGATAGCGCTATTCAGGGCGTGGGTTATGCGGGCTTCGGCGGCCCCCCTGCCTGGCTGGATCGGGCCAGGCTGGCAGCGCTGGGCTTTGACGTGACGCAGTCCGAGGCGACGGAGGCGGGGCGGCGGCACTACAACAAACAGTTGCCCAGGGAAGTGCTGCTGGTTCTGGAATTCGACGGAGCAGCCTATCGGCAGGCGCTCGAACGCGCCAGGCAGCGTGTCGCACGCGAAGAAGCGTTGGTTGGCGCCAACCCGGGCAGGGAAGAATTCAGGCAGCGGGCAAAAATGGCGAAGGAGGCACTCGTGCGCGAAGAGGGCAACAACAGCCGGTTGTTCGCGATCGATGCGGGCCTCGACGCCGCGAGCCTGCGCGCAAAATTTCCGGACCGCCGCAAGTACGCCGTCGTGTCGGGACAGGTCCGCGTGCAAACTGTCGGCAGCGCAGAGAAATCCCATTTGGCCGGGTACGTGAGCAATCTCGGCATCGGCCAAGTCAACGTGCCGCTGGCTTTCCGCGAGGTATTCGAACGTATGCCGGACGGCCGCGCAGGCTTGGCAAATGCGGCGTCGCGCTATAGCGTCACGGTGGCTTTCGGAAAGCGCCTCGAACCCTGGATCACGGCTGCATCCGCAACGCCGCGCTAGTGTAGTGCTTTCGAATTATTGGAACTTATTCGTTAAGCCTTTGTAGGTTGGGCTTTAGACCGACCTACAACACCCGATGACACTCGGCGATAAGTTCCAAACAGAATGAAGCACTACACTAGTTGCAGGGACCGGTGTAGGTGACGCTAAGCTGCGGCTTGTGCCCGGCTGCGGAGCCGGTCGCGTCGCTGCTGGTGAAAGTGGCGGTAATGCCGCTTCCTCCTCCGCTGGGTCCGGCGAGCAGCATGCCATTGTCGGAGGCGGGGGTGGTCAGCCACCCCGTGACCAGCGCGGTCGTGTCCCAGGAATACCAGCCTGGTGTTCCGTTGACGGTGGTCAGGGCCGTGGCAGTCGCGTCATGGTCGCCGCCGTCCGTGCCCCAGGAGGAACTGCCGTTGTAGGTTTTCCAGGTGGTGCCGTCGGCGGTGCCGGTGCCGCTTCGCGTGCCCTCGACCCAACTGCGGGTGACGCGGTACAGGCTGACCTGCATCGTGCTTGAGGACAGGTTCTCCAGGTAGAGATTGAGAATGGCCGACGAAACCGTGGCGCCGGCCGGAATGGCCGAGAGGTCGAACTTGAGCAGCGCATTCGCGTTGCTGCCCGTTCCCCCGCCGCCGCCCATGCTCCCCCCTCCCATGCTTCCCCCTCCCATGCTCCCTCCGCCTCCGCTGGCTCCAGACGCCACCAGCAGATTTCCGTCGCCGCCATAGTTGCGGGTTTCCTGCTGCTGGTTCAGTGTGGCGTCGATGCCCTCCGCACCCGGTTGCAGGATGATGGTCTTGGGTGCGTTGCAGGCCACCACCGTGACGTTGTCGCGGCGCAGCGTGCGCGTTGCGCCGTTGGCCATGGTCGCGGTGGCGACGATGGTCACGGGGGAGCCGGTGAGCGGGGTGACCGTGGCGCTGTAAGAGTGGGCGCCGAACGCGGTGGTGGGCATGTTTTGGTAAGTGCCGTTGCCGTGGCGCAGTTTCCACAGCATGTGGTTGAACCCGGCTTCGGCCACGTAGCGCGCTTCGTCGGCCTGCTTTTGCCCTGCGGCGATGTTGGCGTCCATGGCGCTGTCGCGGTTGATCAGGTAGGCGGCGACGGCGACCAGGGTGAGCGCCAGCACCACCGGCAGCAGGATGTAGCCGCGTTGCGACGGTCGCTGCGTCATTGTCCGCCCCCTACCCGCAATCGCGTGGTCAGGCTCACCTGCTGGCCGCTGGCGCCGGTGAGTACCAGGGTGATGTCGAGCACCACCGAGCGGTCGTTGGGATTGGGCGTCAGGCGCTGTATGCGGAAGGTGGTGACGTGGTCGGCCACAGCGCGCTCGGTGTAGTCCTTGCCGTCCACGGGGTTGATGTTGGGCATGCGTTCGACGAGCGAGCCGTTCTTGAGGTAATAGGCCACCACGTCGTACCAGTCTTCGTTGGTCCTGCCGTCGCCGTCGTCGTCCTGGAACGGCACGCCCTGCGCGCCGCCAGCCATGTGCGCCGGGATGTCCTCGTCGATGGAGCCGTCGCCGTCGTCGTCCGTGCCGTTGACCGGGTCTTCGCCGCTTTGGCCGTCCTCGCCGTTGTCGCCCACCGGACCGTTGTTGACCAAGCCGTCGCCGTTACTGTCCAGGCCGACGATGCCGGCGACGCCGTCGTTGCCGTTGTCCGCGGGCAGGTCCTCGTCGACCTTGCCGTCCTTGTCGTTGTCGGCGTCGGCGAATCCGTCGCCGTCGCGGTCCAGGGTCGGGTCCAGTGTGACGGCCAGCACGTCGCGGATGGATTCGCTCCAGGCGGTGGCGGGGTTTTCCGCCAGCGGGACGAGCAAATGTTTGGTGCCCAGCACGGCCGCGGTGACGCGCTGCATGGCGAGCTGCGCCTGGCGGTTCAGCTCGTTGCGTTCGTTGGAGGCGCTCCAGGCATTCATGCTCTGGTACATCGCCGTTCCCACCGCGGCCATCAGGATTGCGGCTATGGCCAGCGAGGCGAGCAGTTCGGTCTGGCTGATGCCGCGCTGGGAGGGGTGGGATGGTCGCACGGCGCGTCCTGTCAGGGGGTGGCGAGGGCGGTGAGGGATGGTGTGCCGCCGACGGTTTGAACCCGCACCCACAGCAGGCCGGAATCGGTGCCGGTGAACGAATTGTTGTCGCCGTCGGCATTGTCTCCGTCGTAGCGGGAGAGGTAGACCAGCACCCGGTCCGCCGTTCCGGCTGGTTCAGAGTAGCTGGTGGGCGTGCCTGGGCTGCCGGCTGCCGCCGCGGCGGCGTCCAGATCCGCAATCGGCTGCGCCAGGACCTGTTCCAGCTTGCTTTGCAGGTGCTGCCGCCCATTCACGATGCCGACCTCCACTGCGGGCGCCTCCAGGGCGCTGTGCAGCGCCGAAACGGCCGGAGCCAGGCAGACGCCGACGATCACCGTGGAAACCAGCGCCTCGGCGTAATAGAAGCCGGCCTGCCTGAGTCGTTTGCGGGTGAGGGCGGGAGCGGGGCGCATGATGGGTCAGGATATCCGCACGCGGCCGGTTTCGCGCTCGACCGAAATGGTTCTGCTATCGCCCTGGCGCGACACCACGGCCGATCCGGACACGAGCAGCGCCCGCGCGCCGGCGTTGGTGATCAGCAGCGGCCTGCCCTCCGGATCGAAGGTGACGGCCTCCGACGCGGGTTGCGGGGTATACAGGAACGCCGACTGGCTCACGCTGACGCCGGAGGAGAAAGCGGCACTGCTCAGTGCGATGTCGTAGATTTTCTTGTCCACCGGGTGAGTCACGTTGTAAACCTCTGTGGGCGGCAACGGGCTGCGGTTCAGCAGGAATACGCGCACATGGCTGTCTGCGCTGCCGATGCGCACGCCGTAGTATTGTCCCGTGCGCAAAGCCTCGTTGCGCGCGAAGTTCAGTGCCGCCGCGACCTCGTGGGCGGCGAGGTCGAGTTTCTGCGCGTTTTGCGCGGCCACCACCGGGATGGCCAGCGCCGCGACCACACTGATCAACGCCACCGCGATGAGCAGCTCGATCAGGGTGTAGCCGCGCGGGCACGCGGCTTTCATAGCGGCTGTCTCCCGTGCGTCAGGTCAGCCGGCATAACGGTTACCTGCCTTGGTTAACCGTCATGTTGGCGATGAGTTGCCCGGTTTTGTTGTCGAACTTCCAGCCGCCGGTTGTGGCGCCGGTTGCGGTCATGCCCAGAGTGCCGGTGGTGCTGATTTCCACGGTGGCGAGGCTGCTTACGGGCTCCGGCGGCAGGGTGGCTTTTTTCAGGTAGGGCCCGTAGATGTGCGTGGCATCCTTGGTCAGGGCGACGGCACCGGCTATCGTGCTGTACTGGGTCAACTGGCTGGTGAATGCGGCGGCGGTGTTGGCGGCGTTGGTGCCGTCGCCGGCGGCGCTGGGGTAGGCCCCGTGCTGCTGGTAGTAGAGCTCGACGGCTGAGCGCAGAGTGGACAGGTTTGCGTCCAGCGCGCCTACTTTGGCGTCGTCGGTGGTGCTGGTGAACTGCGGCAGCACGATGGCGGCCAGTATCCCCAGGATGATCACCACGATCAGCAGTTCCACCAGGGTGAAGCCGGTTTGTCTGGTCGAGAGGTATTTGGTGCGCATGTCGTTACTCCTTCTGTCGGCTGTTCCGGAGGGTGCCCCCGGTATGCGTATACAACGGCAGATCGCGCTTAATCTTTAAAACCAGCAAGAATGGTGCCTGGTTTCAGGTCAGTGCACCGCCCTGGATATCTTGAAGATGGGCAGGATCAGGGCGCTGACGATGACGCCGACGACCGAGCCCATGACCAGCAGCATGATGGGCTCGGCCAGTTTGGAGAGCAGCATGACTTTCTTTTCCAGCTCGCGCTCGTAGAACTCGGCGATGCGGTTCATCACCATGGCCAGGTTGCCCGCCTGTTCGCCGGTGGCGATCATCTGGCGCACCAGCGACGGCACGAAGGCGCCCTGGGCAAAGCCCTCGGCTATCCCCTTGCCCTGGTTCACCTGCGCTTCGACCTGGTACATGAAGCGGCGGAATTCGACGTTCTTGACGATATCGCGACAGGCGTTGAGGGCATCCACCACGCTGACGCCGTGGGTGAGGGAAAGGCCCATCACGCGCAGGCTCTGCACCAGGTAGATTTGCAGAAAAATATCCTTGAGCAGCGGCATGCGCACCTTGAGCCGGTCCAGCACCGCGATGCCTTCCTCCTTCCTGAGCCATGCGGCGAGCAGAAACACGCCGGCGCCGCCCGCGCCGACGATGGGCAGCCAGTACTTGCGCAGGGCTTCGCTCAGCGCCATCAGCACCAGCGTGGTGGCGGGCAGGTCGTCATGGATGGACTTGAAGATGTCGTCGAACTTGGGGAACACCACGACCAGCACGAACACCACCACCGCGACCGAGAACAGCATGAGGAAAGCCGGATAGGTCAGGGCAGACGCGATGGTGGTGCGCAGCTTCTCCTGGCGTTCGTCCATGTCGTGCAACTGCTGCAGCACCTCGTACATGAAGCCGCCGCTTTCGCTGGCGCCGATCAGGTTGACGTAGGTGAGCGAGAACACGTCCGGGTGTTTGCCCAGGGCGTGCGAGAAAGACTTGCCTTCGAGCACGTCGGCCAGCACCGCGGCTATGACTTGCGCCAGGGCCGGGTGGTCGGTCTGCTCGTGCAGCGTCCTCAGGGCGCTGTGCAACGGGGTGCCGGTTTCCAGCAGCAGCGCCAGGCGCTCGGTGAAGAACGAGCGCTGGCGCACGTCGATGCGCTTGCGAGCGAGGTTGCGCCAGCGCTGGGCAGGCGATGCGGCCTTGGTTTTGGGCGCGGCTTGACCGAATTCGATGGCCATAGTGGACTACTCGCTCACCGCCCGCGAGATTTCCTCCAGCGTCGTATCGCCCTGCAGCACGTGCGACAGGCCGTCCTGGAACAACGTGCGGAAGCCGTGCCTGAGGACGTATTCGGAGAGCTTGTCGCGGCTTGCGCTGGTGTTGATCAGGCGTTCCAGGCCGGCATCTGTTTCCAGCAGTTCGTGGATGCCGAGGCGCCCCTTGTAGCCGGAGTCGTAGCAGGTGCGGCAGCCGCGCCCCTTGACCAGGCGGATGTTGTCGGCGGGGTTCCAGCCGTAGCGGGTGACGACGTCGGGCGAGGCCAGATAGCTGGTCTTGCATTCCGAACACACCTGGCGCACCAGGCGCTGCGCCACCACGCCGATCAGTGCGGAGGAGAGCAGGTATGGCTCGACCCCCATTTCGATGAGGCGTGCCACCGCGCCCACGGAGTCGTTGGTGTGCAGCGTGGACAGCACCAGGTGGCCGGTGAGCGCGCCCTGCACCGCGATTTCGGCGGTCTGGCGGTCGCGGATTTCGCCCACCATGATGATGTCCGGGTCCTGCCGCAGCACGTGCTTGAGCATCTTGGGGAAGGTCAGGCCGATGGCGTCGCTGACCTGGTTCTGGTTGATGATGTCGATCTGGTACTCCACCGGGTCCTCGATGGTGACGATGTTCTTCTCCATGCTCTTGAGGTGGTTGATGGCGGCGTACAGCGTGGTGGTCTTGCCGCTGCCGGTGGGGCCGGTGGCGAGTATCAGGCCGTGGCTGCGCCCCAGCAGCTTCTTGAAGCGCATCAGGGCGTCCGAATTCATCCCCAGCTTGTTGACGTCGAGGATGGCGTTGTTTTTGTCCAGCACGCGCAGCACGATCTTCTCGCCGAAGATGCCCGGCAGCGAGCTGAAGCGCAGGTCCACCGTGCGCCCCTGCGTGGCGACCTGGATGCGCCCGTCCTGCGGCAGGCGGCGCTCGGCGATGTCGAGGTTGGCCATCACCTTGAGGCGCGACACCAGCGCCGGATGCAGCTCCACGCGCGGCGTCATGATCTCGTACAGGATGCCGTCGATGCGGAAGCGCACGCGCGACTTGGTGCGCGATATTTCCAGGTGGATGTCGCTGGCGCCGTCGCGGATGGCGCGCTGGATGATGGCGTTGACCAGGCTGATGACCGGGCTGTCCGCGGCCATTTCGTCGATCTGCGTGTAGTCGTCTGGAATCTGGTTTTCGATCAGTTCCAGATCGTCGCTGAGGGCGTCCACGTACTGCGGGTCGTAGTTGGTGCCGCTGTAGGCTTCCAGCAGGTTTTTCAGGATGTCCTCGCCGCGCGACAGCACCAGTCGAACGCGGCAGCCGGTGAGCCTTTCGATCTCGTCGAAGCTGGGGATGGATTGCGGGTCGGTGGTGGCCAGCGTCAACACGCCGTTGACGTTGAACATGGGCAGCACCAGCAGGCGCCGCGCGATTTCCTTGCCGAGCAGTTGCAGTACCGCGGGATCGTACAGCCCGGGGCGCAATGCGACGTAGGGGATGCCCATCTGTTCGGCCAGGGCCTTGAGCAATTCTATTTCGCTGACCCAGTTCTTTTGCAGCAGGATCTGGCCCATGCGCTTGCCCTGCTGGCGCTGCAATTCCGCGACCTCGTTGATTTGCGCCGCGTTGAGCAGGCCCTTCGCCAGCAGGATGTCGCCCAGCGGCCGTTTCGCGAGGCTGGGCGCGGCGCGCCTGGAGTGGATTGCGGAGCCGTCTTCGGCTTCGATGATTTCGACGAAATCGGCGAAGCCGGTGGCCAGGAAGATTTCCTTGACCAGCGCATTCGGGTTGGCCACTTTCAGCCGCCCGCCGCGGCTGGTCAGCTTGGTTTGCAGGCCGAGCATGACCTCCAGCGCCTTGCTGTTCAGCACCGACACCTTGACCAGGTCCAGCACCAGGTTGATGTCGTGTGCCGCCAGGCACGCCGTTGCGGCGCTCTGCAAATGCGCCAGGGCGCCGTCGTCGTTGAGCGCGGACGGCGGCGCCAGATAGGTCATGGCGCCGACGCGGGTGCGGACCACCATCTCATGCATCGCGCAGCTCCCGCTTGATGCCGAAATGCTCTATCCATTCCGGGTTGGCCGCGCACACCTGGCGGAACACGGCGACGATGTCCGGGTCCAGTTGCGTGCCGGAAACATTGTCGATTTCTTCCATCGCCGCTTCGTGGCTGCGCCCGGCGCGGTAGGCGCGCGAACTGGTGATGGAATCGTAGGTGTCGGCCACGGCGATGATGCGCCCGTGCAGCGGGATGTTCTTGCCCTTGAGCCCGTGCGGATAGCCGGTGCCGTCGTACTTTTCCTGGTGGTGGCGCGCGCCCGGCACGGCGCCCTTGAGGCGGTCGATGTGGCGCAGGATTTCGTAGCTGCGTTCCGGGTGCACCATGATGAAGGTGTACTCGTCGCGGGTGAGGCGCCCCGGCTTGCACAGCACGGCATCGGGGATGCCGATTTTCCCCACGTCGTGCAGCAGCGAGCCCCAGAACAGGTTGTCCAGTTCCTTCGGGGGCAGTCCCATGGCGCGCCCCAGCTCCATGGAAATCTTGTGCACCCGCTCGGAATGGCCGCGGGTGTATGGGTCCTTGGCCTCCACGCTTTCGATGAGGGCGGCCGCCATCTGCTCCGTGAAGTCCTGCATCTCGTCCAGCATGCTGCACATGTGGATCATGGCCGAGAGCTGGTTGGCGGTCATTTCCGTGATCTTGCGGTCGCTGTTGGTGAAGTCCGCCTTGTAGTCGTGGTTCACCAGCACCAGCACGGCGACCACGATGTCGCCGCGGAACACCGGTGCGGCCAGCAGCTTGTACGGCATGTCGGTGAAGATGTAGGCGCGGCGCGGATCGGTTTTGTCGTTGATGACCACGGTTTCGCGCGCGGAATGGACGAAGCGGTAGAGGTCGCCGCGCATCTCCACCAGCACCAGGTCCAGATTGTGTATCGGCTTGGAAAGGTTGGCGAAGGATACGGTCAGGTTGTCGGAGGGGCGCAGGAAGGCGACCAGGTCGACGTTGGTCTGCTCGGCGCAGGTTTGCACCAGATTTTGATAGGTCTCGCGCCCCTGCTCGAATTTGCGCGCGTGCTTGTCGAGTTCGTACACCAGGTGCAGTTCTTCGTAGCGCTCCGACAGTTCCTGCGCCATGGCATCCAGTTCGAACACCAGGCGGTGCTCGTCGCGCATGCCTCCGGCGATGTCTTCCAGCAGTTCGGCGAGGCGGTCCAGTTCGGAGGGCTTCCGGTCGGCGTCGCTGCGCGCCATGGTCAGCGCCAGCCAGCCTATGCTCAGGCCGGCCGACGAAATGAGGGGGTGGTAGAGCAGGATGGTTGCGCCGTCGACGTCGTGGCGCCGCATGGCGTCTCCAGGGCCTTCCCAGGCGAAGCCGTCGGCGCTGGCCGCGGCGACGGCGGCGACGACGCCGGAATCGGCGATGCCGCCGGCGGCCCAGACCGCGGCTCCGGTGCTGTCAAACAGGGCCAACGGGTAAGCGTCGCCTGCCAGGCGCCCCCACCAGCGGCCGTAGCGATCCAGATTCAGTTGCAGCAGGGGATGGTCAGGCATGCTTGCCATCCGCTCCGTCCGCCGAGAAATGCTCGTGCAGAAAGGCGACGAGGCGGCGCGGGCTCAAGGGCTTTTCCAGGAACTGGATGTTCTTCAGGCTCGCCACCCACTCGCGCTGCTCGCGCTCGGTCATGGACGTCATCACGATGATGGTGAAACGCCGCTGCGGCCATTCTTTTTCGATGGCCTGGCACAGCTCGCGCCCGGTCATGCGCGGCATCTGGATGTCGGTGATGAGAACGTCGGGGTGCGCGGTGCGAATTTGTTGCAGCGCCTGCTCGCCGTTCCCCACTGCCGTGACGCCGTAGCCCTCGCGCTCCAGTGTGAGCTTGAGCACCCTGATGACGTGCGGCTCGTCGTCGGCGATCAGAATCTGTTTCATCTTAGAACCTCAAGAATTTAGCGGCGTTTTCTTCAGCAGCAGCGTGAATTCCGTGCCGCGGCCGGGCTCGCTGCTGACCGTGAGTTCGCCGTGATGCAGTTCGACGATCTGTTTCGCCAGGTACAGCCCGAGGCCGTGCCCGCTCCGTTCCGTCACCTCTTCGCTGGCGGCGCGGAAGAATTTGTCGAACACCCTGGCCTGGTCGGCATGCGGGATGCCGATGCCGGTGTCGCGCACGCGCACGACGATCTCCTCGTCGTTTTCCTCGGCGCTCAGGGTGACGGTTCCGCCCGGCCGGTTGTACTTGATGGCGTTGGTCAGCAGGTTGTCCACGGCGATGCGCAGCAGGTCCTTGTCCACCGCTACCAGGCCGATTTCCGCCGGCAGCCGCAACTGGAACTCCAGGCTGGAACCCTTGCTTTGCTGCGTGATGCTTTCGAAGGCATCGGAAAGCAGGTCGTGCAGCTTCACCCGCTGCCGGTGCAGGGACAGGCTGCCCATCTCGATTTTGGAAATGTTCAGCAGATTGCCGATGAGGCCGGCCATGCGGTCGGCCGATTCGTGTATGGCGTTGACCGCTTCCACGCGGAACTCGGAGGATTTGCCGTCCTCGCCCTCCAGCAGTTCGCTGTACATGACGACGGTGTTGAGCGGGGCTTTCAGTTCGTGGCTGAGATTGGCGACGAACTCCTCGCTGGAGCGCCGCGCCAGGTATTCGCCGGTGGCGTCGCGCACCACCGCCAGCGTGCCCAGCACCCGGCTGCTGTCCTTCAGGCTGAACAGCGGTGTGACGCTGACGGAGATCCTGCGGTCATGGGCCTGCGTCGGGGAAAACTCCATGGTTTCGGCGCGGTAAGTATTCGCCGGCTGTTCCTGATGGCGGTAGAGGAAGGCCAGAAGCTCCTGGTTCTTGCACCAGTCGCGCGGCGTGCGGCCTATCATGGCAGCCGTTTCGGTACCGAGCAGCGGCTCCAGTTTTGCGTTGGCGAAGGTCACGATGCCCGACTCGTCCAGCACCATCACGCCCTCGGGCAGGGCATGCAGCACGGCGTCGATCTTTTCCTTCTTGTAGGCGATCACGCTGCTGGAAGTCTGCATGCTGGCCTTTTCCGCCTCCAGTTCGCGCACCCGCTGCTCGGACGCCTGCATCACGCCGTTGAAGCGCTGCACGAAGTCCTGCAACACGCCCGCGGCCAAATCCCCGGTGGCGTCGATGGCTATGCTCTTGCGCGCGCTGCCGGGGGCGAGCCAGTCCTGCATCTGGCGGCTGATCGAGGCCAGCGGCTTGACCGCGCGTTTCACCAGAAAATAGAAGGCCGGCGTCAGCAGGAATACCGGCAGCGCCAGCAGCGCCAGGAACGGCAGTTGCTCCAGCGCCAGGGGATAGTCGGAGTCGAAATAGCCGAGCCTGACGAATCCCTTGAGGTGGCCGTTTTCCAGGATGGGTCCATAGAACTCGCGGATGTCGCGTCCGTCGCCGGGCGACTGCAAACGGTTCTCGCCGGACCAGAACGCGGGTTCGGGCGACAGCCTCAGCGCCGGCACGCGGGCGCCGGGTGCCGCCACCTGGGCCACGGCGCGGCCCTGTACGTCGACCACCGCGCCATACGCGAAATTCAGGCTGGCCTGGCTTTTCATCAGCGCCTGCAGCGTGCTGTTCCTGCCGCGCTCGGAGGCAAATTGCTGGAACGGAATATTCGCCAGCATGCGCGTCAGGCTCACCCCCTGGTCGCGCATCTGCACGGCACGCGCCTCGCGCTGGTGGCCCGCCAGCAGGCCGACCACCAGCGCAATCGCCAGCAGCGAGAACGCGATCATGAGCAGACCCAGGCGATCGCTTTTCATGGGAGCGTTCCCCCGGGGAAGCGACAATATCGGGAAACAGGACGGCAATACATTTTGAGCTGGCGCGCACCGCAGTTTATCGGACTATACAGAGACGATATAACGGCAGTGGGGGGGGAATCTTGAGGAGGTTACATCCGGTGGCGGCGGTAGATCATGCCCATGGTGAGGCTGATGAATGCACCGAACAGGATGACGATCGCGCTGATGGAAAACTCGGCCTTGACCATCGCCATGTAAGCGCCGAGCAGCAGCAGGATGCCGATGTTCTCGTTGAAGTTCTGCACTGCGATGGAGTGGCCGGCTCCCATCAGCAAGTGGCCGCGATGCTGCAGCAGGGCATTCAGCGGCACCACGAAAAAGCCGCTCAGGGCGCCGATGGCGAACAGCAGCACGATGGCGATCCACAGGTTGGTCACGAAAATCATCACGATCACGAGGATGCCCATCAATATCCCCGCCGGCAGAGCCCTCACGGCGCGCTCCAGCGTGATGTAACGGGCGGCCAGTACGGCACCGATGGCGATGCCGACGGCGACCACGATGGTCAGCAGCGGCGCGCTTTCGGATTTGAAGTTCAGTGCGACGACGGCCCAGCTCAGCACGACCAGGCGCAGGGTTGCTCCCGCCCCCCAGAACAGCGTGGTGACGGCTAGGGAGACCTGGCCTTGCGGATCGCGCCACAACAGGCTGAACACGTGCCAGAAGTCGTGCAGGATGTACAACGGGCTTTTCTTCGGCAGCTTGTGGTCGATCGGCACATGCGGGATGTAGGCGTTGAGGACGGCGGCGGCCAGGTACAGGCCGGTAATGGCGGCAATGGCCCACTGCACGACACTGACGGCTCCGGTAAGGTGCAGCCAACCGATAAGCACGCCGGCAATCGCCGGGGTGACCAGGACGGTTCCCAGCACCGCCCCAAAGACGATGGCGGCGACCGTGGTGCCTTCCATCCAACTGTTGGCCAACACCAGTTTGTCGGGTGGCAGGTATTCGGTGAGGATGCCGTATTTGGCCGGCGAGTAGGCGGCCGCGCCGATGCCGACGATGCCGTAAGCGTACAACGGCTGTAGCCCGAACAGCATGGCGACGCAGCCCACCACCTTGATGCCGTTGCTGATGCACATGACCCGCCCCTTGGGCAGGGCGTCGGCAAACGGGCCGACGAAGGGCGCCAGCAGGATGTAGGCGACGACGAAGAATTCCTGCAACAACGGCGTGTGCCAGGCGGGCGCGGCGAGTTCCTTGAGCGACGCGATCGCGGCGAAGAGCAGCGCATTGTCGGCCAGTGCGGACAAAAACTGCGCAGTGAGGATTACGTAAAAGCCACGATTCATCGGTGGTGGACGCAGGGTTTTTCGGTTTGGGCGAGAGGGGGCTCCCGGCCACCGGTTTTATATCACGAAATCGTTAAGCTTGGCGACCTCGGGCCTGCTTCCCGCCGCAGCTAGCGTCGGGATTTTGCCCGCCCGCTCTATGCTTGTGGCACGAATTATGGTTGAATACCGACCTCACTTCACAGCCGGATTCGCCATGGCAGACCGCCGCTTGCAGGTATTTCATACCGTCGCCAAACAGCTCAGCTTCACCAAGGCGGCTGAGCTGCTGTTCATGACCCAGCCCGCCGTGACGTTCCAGGTCAAGCAACTGGAGGAGCATTTCAACACGCGTTTGTTCGAGCGCAGCCACGGCAAGATATCCCTCACGCCCACGGGGGAGCTGGCCCTGTCGTATGCGGAGCGCATCCTGGGCCTCACCGCCGAAATGGAAACGCGCGTCGGCGAAATGACCGGGCAGATCAGCGGCCCGCTCCTGATCGGCGCCAGCACCACCATTGCCGAATACATGCTGCCGCGCATGCTGGGAGAGTTCAAGGGGCGCTACCCGCAGGTGCAGGCCCGGCTCACCGTGGCCAATTCCGAGACCATCGAAAACAAGGTGGCCGACCATACGCTGGATATCGGCCTGATAGAGTCGCCCTCGCACCATCCCAACCTCACCACCGAGATGTGCTGCGACGACGAACTCGTGGTGATCTGCGCGCCGTCCCATGAATTCGCGCGGCTTCGCGTCGTTACCCCGGACCTGCTGAAAGAACAGCCCTACGTCAGCCGCGAGTCGGGTTCCGGCACGCGCGAAGTCATCGACAACTATTTCCGCCAAGTGGGCGTTACCCCGGAAGACCTCAACATCGTGATGGAAATGGGCAGCCGCGAAGCCATCAAGGGCGCGGTCGAAGCCGGCCTCGGCATCGCCATCGTATCCAGCTCCACCGTGGTGAAAGAGCTCAAGCTGGGCGATCTGGTCGCGCTGCCGCTGGAGCCGCGCCTGTTCCGGCGCCTGTCCCTGGTGTATGCGCCGCAGAAGTTCCGCTCCAAGCTGCTGCAGGCCTTCCTGGATTTCCTGAGCGACACCCCGCTGAAAGCCGTCTTGAGCTGAGTTGCCGGCGCGGACATGACAGCCGAAGAAAGAAAACTGCTACAGCATTTCAGAGCGCTGCCGCCCGAGCAGCAGCAAAGCCTCACGGATTTCGCCGCCTTCCTGGCGGCGCGCGCAGAGGCCTCCCCGGCGAGAGAGCCCACCCCGGCGCAGCCCGTCCCCATCGCCCGCCCGCAAACCGAAAGCGTGGTCAAGGCCATCAAGCGCCTCACCGCCACCTACCCCATGCTCGACCGCGCCAAGCTTCTGCACGAAACTGCCAGCTACATGCAGCAGCACCTCCTGCAAGGCAAGCCGGCGGTGGAAGTCATCGACGAACTGGAAGTGGTTTTTCAGCGCCACTACGAGCGCTTAAAAGAAGGGTAGGTCGGGCCGACGCAGGAAGCCCAACATGAAACGCGGCCCTACGTTGGGCTTCACAAGTTCAGCCCAACCTACGTGCTATCTCGCAGAACTTGTAGGGCGGATGAGGCCCATCCTCATCCCAACCTTCTCCCAAGAGGGAGAAGGGGCGATCGTCCTCTCTCCCGCTTGCGGGAGAGGGTTAGGGAGAGGGACGTCTGCCGTTATCCGCCGTATGGAGTATGGCCACATCCGGCGGAAGGCGCTACGCTTTTCCGCCCTACGCGGGCTGCTCGCCGGCGGCGACAAGAGCACGCAGGATGCCGACATCAAACGGGCAATCGAGATCGCAAAGCAATGGAGGGATTGAATATGACCGAGAAATTCACCCGCTGGGATCCCGTCGACAACCTCAAGACCGAGGAAGACATGGCCCTGTACCTGGATGCCTGCCTGGATGAAGACCCGGGCGACGGCACGCTGGTTCGCGCCGCGCTCAACGACGTGGCTCGCGCCCGCGGCATGTCGCAGCTTGCCAAGGATACCGGCATCACCCGCGAGGGGCTTTACAAGGCCCTGTCGCCTTCGGGAAATCCGGAGTTTTCCACGGTGCTGAAAGTCATTAAGGCGCTGGGGTTGAAGCTGCACGCGACGCAGGGTTGACCCACATGGCGCAGGCGTAGACCACCTCAGTCATCGGCCGCACGCTTCGGCGGTACTTGTCACCACCTTGATGCCGATAGGATTCTCCTTGTCACCCGGCAACGTGATCGGCAGCACCTTCCCGATCAAATCCAGGCAGCAAGAACTTGTAGGGCGGATGAGGCCGACGGCCGTTATCCGCCGCATGTAGTACGGCCACATCCGGCGGAAGGCGCTACGCTTTTCCGCCCTACGCGGGCTACCCTTCAGCTTCATCTTCCACTAGCTTCCAACCCTATTTCTCCGCAATTTCCACTACCGTTTCCCCCGCCTCCAACAACTTGAGCGCGTCATGGAATGTGGCCCCGAGCAGTTGCTTCATGTGCGCATTGGAAGCATTGCCGCAGGTAATCCAGACAATCTTCGGCGGTGCGCCGTGGCGAAAAACCAGTTCAGCAAAATCGCTGTCTTTGGTGATGACCGTTGCCCCGGCTTGGCGGGCTGTATCGAAAATTTCCTTATCGCTGGCGTCACGCAATCCAAGGTCGCGCAGAGCTGCGGCTTCGATACTGAAGTTGTCCGTCAGCCACTTGGCAAGCGAGGGCGGAAGCTGTGCGTCCAGCCAGAACTTCATGCCACGAGGCGGGCGTGGCTGGCGCGCTGTGCTGCGAACTGCAGGCAGGCTTGAATGTCCTCGGCTTCGAGGTCTGGAAAATCAGCGAGGATTTGCTCGGTGGGAACGTTCGCGGCGAGCATTTCCAGTACGTCCGCAACACGGATGCGCATGCCGCGGATGCATGGCCTGCCGCCGCATTTGTCGGGTTCGCTGGTGATGCGGTCAAGCAGGTTTTGAGCGGTGACGGTTGGCATGATTTTGTTCCTGACTAGAGGCTACTGCTGCCAAGTATAGACTCAGGTGTTGGCGCTGCGGCATATCCAGCAGGACCGCAGGCTGGGGTCCGTAACGCTTGCCCCAACCTGACTGGCCTCATGCTACTTGCTTTTGCCCTTAGGCCCGCCGCGTTCCTGCCTGGCCTTCGCGATCAGTTCGTTGATCACCTTGATGGTGGCGGCTTCGCTGCCCGTGAGTTCGGGTGAGGTGGCGTACTTGCCGTCCACTACGAAGGTTGGGATGCCGTTGATGCCGTATTTCTTCTGCATTTGCTTGGCGGCCGAGGTCTTGCCCGCGACGCCGAAGGAGTTGATGGCGGCACCGAATTGCTTGGCGTTGACGCCCTGCGTTCCCATCCATTCGGTGATGCCGCGTTCGCCGATGTCGTTGAGTTCACCGCTGTTGTGGATGGCGTCGAACAGGCGCGGCGTGATTTTTTCCAGCAGGCCCATGGATTCCAGTGCGAAGTAGGCTTTTACCAGGGGTGTGATGGTTTCGTTGAAGGTCACGGGGCTGCGTTTGAACACCACGTCCTTGGGCAGTTTTTTGCTCCAGGCTTCGACCGATGGCTCCATCTTGGCGCAGTGGGGGCAGGCGTAGGAGAAGAATTCCAGTACCTCGATTTTGGCACCGGTCACGGGCTGCGGAGTGATCAGGTCGTCGTAGTCTTTGCCCATCTCGATGCGAGCCGACGCCGAGAACGCGAACAGGGATGAGGCCAGGAACAGGGAAGCGGCCAACAGGGCCTTGCGGGACGACGCGGCGCGGGAGAAACTCAGCATGTCTATTACCTTTCAAGCGAGGATGAACGAACCGACATTCTGGCGAGGACGCCGGACTTAGGCAAGCATTACAGCGCCTCTGCCGCATAGTCCGCCAGCCGCGAGCGTTCGCCGCGCGTGAGCGTGACGTGGCCGTTGTGCGCCCAGCCCTTGAAGCGGTCTACCACGTAGGTGAGGCCGGAGCTGCCTTCGGTGAGGTAGGGGGTGTCGATCTGCGAGATGTTGCCCAGGCATACCACCTTGGTGCCGGGGCCGGCGCGCGTGATCAGGGTTTTCATCTGTTTCGGCGTGAGGTTCTGCGCCTCGTCGATGATGAGGTATTTGTTGAGGAAGGTGCGGCCGCGCATGAAGTTGAGCGACTTGATCTTGATGCGCGAGCGGATCAGGTCCTGGGTGGCGGCGCGGCCCCAGTCGCCGGCCTCGTCGTCGGTCTTGTTGAGCACGTCGAGATTGTCTTCCAGCGCGCCCATCCACGGGGTCATTTTCTCTTCCTCGGTGCCGGGCAGGAAACCGATGTCCTCGCCCACCGGCACCGTGACGCGGGTCATGATGATTTCGGAATAGATCTTCTGCTCCAGCGTCTGCATCAGGCCCGCAGCCAGCGTGAGCAGGGTTTTTCCGGTGCCGGCCTGGCCCAGCAGCGTGACGAAGTCGATGTCGGGATTCATCAGCATGTTGAGCGCGAAGGCCTGCTCGCGGTTGCGCGCCGTGATGCCCCAGACGTTGTTCTTGTGGTGGGAAAAGTCGCGTATGGTTTCGAGTACCGCCACGTTGCCCTTCAGCTCCTTGACGATGGCGTGGAACTGCTGGCCCTGCTGCGGTTCCTGGTAGACGAATTCGTTGATGAGAAAACCGGCCACCAGCGGGCCCTTGATGCGGTAGTAGGTGTGCCCGGACTGGGTCCAGGATTCCATGCCCTTGCTGTGCTTGTCCCAGAAATCCGGCGGCAGTTCGCGCATGCCGGGGTAGAGCAGGTCGGTGTCTTCCAGCACCTTGTCGCTGAAATAGTCCTCCGCCGCGATGCCCAGCGCACGCGCCTTGATGCGCATGTTGATGTCTTTGCTGACGAGGATGACCTGGCGCTCCGGCTGCTCGCGCTGCAGGAAATAGACCAGGCCGAGGATCTGGTTGTCGACCTTGCTGTTGGGCAGGAAGGACGGAATCTCGCCGGAGATGGCGCGCGTCTGCAGGAACAGGCTGCCGGTCGCGGCGCTGTGGCTGTGGCCGGCCAGGGGAATGCCCTGCTCGATGTCGCGCTCGGAGCTGCTGACGATGTCGTCGAGGAAACGGCTCGCCTGGCGGGCGTTGCGCGCTACCTCCGACATGCCTTTCTTGTTGTGGTCCAGTTCTTCGAGAGTCGCCATGGGCAGATAGATGTCGTGCTCCTCGAAGTGGTACAGGCTGGTGGGGTCGTGCATCAGCACATTGGTGTCGAGTACGAACAACTTGTTTTGTACGCGGGGTCGTCGCGCCATGTGCGGGAATCCTCTCAGGGGAAATAGGGGTTGGAGATTAGGGTAGGCGGAAACTATGTCAGGGTGGTTACGTAATCCAGCACTTCCTGTGCGTGGCCGGGAACTTTGACGCCGCGCCATTCGCGCACCAGCACGCCGGCAGTGTCGATGACGAAGGTACTGCGCTCGATGCCGCGCACCTGTTTGCCGTACATGTTTTTGAGCTTGATGACCTGGAAAAGGTTGCAGGCCAGTTCTTCGGCATCGCTCAACAGATCGAACGGCAGATTCTGCTTGGACTTGAAGTTCTCGTGCGACTTCAGGCTGTCGCGCGAGATGCCGTAGACGGCACACCCAAGTTTCGCGAATTTGGCATGCAGTGCGCCGAACTGCTGGGCCTCGGTGGTGCAGCCCGGCGTGCTGTCCTTGGGGTAGAAATACAGCACCACGCATTTGCCCTTGGCCGCGGAGAGGCGAAAGGTGTGGCCGCCGGTGGCGGGGAGTTCGAAATCGGGAATGGGTTGGTTGAGCATGGTGTGATCCGCGCGGTCGTCGATGCTGACATTGTTGCCAACTTCGGCATCGAAGGCAATACCTGCGCTGCCCCGGGCTTAGTCCGCCAGAAACTGCGGTCCCTGTAGCGCCAGCTTGCCGGAGCGTCCGGCGATTTCTTCCATGACGACCTCGTGACGTGGCAGCTTGTCGCTATCCAGCCCCGCGTAATATTGGCGCATCGACGTCAGTTCGTAGCCCTGTGCGCGCCAGCCGGCGAGCAATTCGTCGAAGGCGCCGGACAGCTTCATGCCTTCGAGTTCGGCATGCAGCGTGTAGACGTGCCCGGTGGGCAGGGGGTCTTCGGTCAAATGCAGCAGATGCTGCGCTACATTCTGCGGGGTGATGCCGTCGACGCCGATGAGTTCGTCCAGGGTGGGGAGGGTGGTGGGCAGTTGCGGGCAGTTGACGATCTCGGCCTTGAGCACAGGGATGAAGGGGCAGGTGCCGCGCGTGTCGCTGCAATAGTCGAAGCCCATTTGCTGCTCCAGGCGCAGGGCGTGGACGTTCATCTGCCATCCGGCGGCGCCGTGGGTCTTGGCTGGCTCGCCGAAGATGGCGCTGAAGCGGTCGGCTGCCCGGCGCATTTCGCGCTCGGTCCATTGCGCGTCTTTTCCCGCGACGTGGTCCTGCCAGCGGATGTGGTCGTGGCAGTGGATGCCGACCTCGAAGCCCGCGTCCCTGACCGAGCGCATGAGGTCGCCGCAGCGTGCGCCGATGTCCGGCCCGGGCAGCAGCGTGCCGTACATCAGCGTCTTGAAGCCGTAGTGTTCCAGCACCGAGGTGCGCGATACTTTTTTCATGAAGCCGGGGCGGAACACGCGCTTGATGGCGCGGCCAGTGTGGTCGGGGCCGAGGCTGAAGAGGAAGGTGGCGCCGGCGTTGTGCTTTTGCAGCAGTTCCACCAGGCGCGGCACGCCCTCGCGGGTGCCGCGCAGGGTGTCGACGTCGATTTTCAGGGCGAGTTTCATGGAAAGAAAATGTAGGGTGGGTTAGCGTAGCGTAACCCACCAACGTGCGATTATTCCACCAGCTTGCGCGCTTCCGCCACTTGTCCGCGGTAGGCGTCGAAGATGCCTTTCAGCGCTTGCTGCATGGTGAATTCCGGCTTCCAGTTCAGGTCGCGGCAGGTGTTCTCGATCTTGGGCACGCGGTTTTGCACGTCCTGGTAACCCTTGCCGTAGTAGTCGGCGGCGGTGGTCTCGACGATTTTCACCTTGGCGGCGGAGTCGCGGTATTCGGGGTACTCCATGGCCAGGTCCAGCATCATGCGGGCCAAATCCTTGACCGAGAAATTGTTGGCCGGGTTGCCGATGTTGTAGATCTGCCCGCTGGCGACGCCGTCCTTGTTGTCGATGATTTTCATCAGCGCGCCGATGCCGTCGTCGATGTAGGTGAAGGCGCGTTTTTGCGTGCCGCCGTCGACCAGCTTGATGTCCTCGCCGCGCACGATGTGGCCGAGGAACTGGGTGATCACGCGCGAGCTGCCTTCCTTGGCGGTGAAGATGCTGTCCAGTCCGGAACCGATCCAGTTGAACGGGCGGAACAGGGTGAAGTCGAGCGCGCCCTGCATGCCGTAGGCCCAGATCACGCGGTCCATCAACTGCTTGCTGCAGGCGTAGATCCAGCGCGGCTTGTCGATGGGGCCGTAGACCATGTTGGAGGCGTACGGATCGAATTCCGCGTCGCTGCACATGCCGTAGGTTTCGGAAGTGGAGGGGAACAGCACGCGCTTGCCGTACTTCACGCACTGGCGCACGATCGGCAGGTTGGCCTCGAAGTCCAGTTCGAACACCTTGAGCGGTTCCTTGACGTAGGTCGCGGGGGTGGCGATGGCCACCAGCGGCAGCACCACGTCGCATTTCTTGATGTGGTACTCGATCCATTCCTTGTTGATGGTGATGTCACCCTCGAAGAACTTGAAGCGCGGGTTGGCCACGAGATCGCCCAGGCGGTCGCTCTGCATGTCCATGCCGTAGACTTCCCAGTCGGTCGTCTCCATGATGCGCTTGCTCAAATGGTGACCGATGAAGCCGTTCACGCCCAAGATCAGGATTTTTTTCATTGCCATTACCCCAGTTCAGTTTGGTTTAGTCTTCACATGCCCAGCGGCAGCGGGCCGGCGCCGTGGCGCGCGATAAATTCTTCCGTGCCCAGAGCCTGCCCATCGAACTCCAACGCCAGCACTCGCAACACTCCGCCACCCGCGCAATCGGCGTAGCAACGGCCGTTTTCGCAATACAACGCGGGGTGTGCCGAGCGTGCGGTGCGTCCCGTGTCGACGCGCGTTTTCAGGATGCGCATGGGCTTGCCGGCGAGCAGCGTGTAAGCGCCCGGATAGGGCGGAGCCACGGCGCGCACCAGGTTGTGGACAGCCTGCGCATCCAAAAGCCAGTCGATTTTACCATCTTCCGGCCGCCGCCCGCCAAAATACGCACCTTTGCTCAAATCCTGCGGCAGTGCCTGCGCGCTGCCCGCGATCAGCGCCGGCAGGCAGCGGTTCAAGGCGATCTCCGCCGCACAGGTGACCTTGTGAAACACCTCCAGCGCCGTGTCGTCGGGCAGGATCGGCACCGCCTGCTGGTCCACGATGGCGCCGTTGTCCGGCTTTTCCGTCATGTAGTGCAGCGTTGCCCCGGTCTCTTTCTCGCCCTTGATGATCGCCCAGTTCACCGGCACCCGCCCGCGATACTTGGGCAAGAGCGAGCCGTGCATGTTCAACGCACCGCGCTTGGGAATGGCGAGCAGCGGCGCTTTGAGCATGTTGCGGTAGTAGAAGGAGAACAGGAAATCCGGCTGCAGCGCGCGGATTTGCTCGACGATCTCAGGCGCGTTCGGGTCGTCCGGCGTGATGACGGGGATGTCGTGTTCGGCCGCGAGTCTGGCGACGCTGTCGAACCAGATGTTCTCGCTGGGGTTGTCCGTGTGGGTCACCACCAGCGGCACTTTTACGCCGTGTGCAAGCAGCACGGACAGGCAGCGGACGCCTACGTTGTGGTAGGCGAAGACGATGGCGCGGAGCAGGGGATGCATGGTTATGAGATGGTGTAAGGTCGTTCGGCGTCAGCGAAAGTAGCGTGCGCTGTGCGCACGACTACGCTACTGCCTCTGCTCGGATTGTGGTTAAAAATTGCCAATGGGCGATTGTAAGGGTTTTCGTGCGCATGGCGCACGCTACTTAAAGTTTTTCCCGTAGCGTGCGCCATGCGCACGATCATAGCGGCTCACCGAAATTCGCCCCGGTGCCTGCTTCCGCCGTTCCACCCCAGTCTGCCGGAAATACGCCCCTTGCCACGTATCCGTGAAAACTGGAATACGGCCAGTCGGCAACCTTTGCCACATAGCCGTGCTTTACCGGGTTCCAATGGATGTATTCCACGTGCTTCTCGAAATCGCCTTCGTCGCGAATTTGATGTTCCCAGAAGCGGCGTTGCCATAGACCCGATTCGCCACGCCTTTGTCGCGATGCGCTGAGTTCGGTCGCTGCGTTGTGCCGGGTCGCCTGGGTGACCAGCCGCTTGATGATGTTCCATCGCAGCGAATAGGATGCATCTCCCTCGGGCAGTGTCCAGATGCAGTGCAGGTGGTCGGGAAGCAGGACAAAGGCGTCGATCTGGAATGGGTGGGACTGTTTGACCGTACCCAATGCGTCTTTCAGCGCTGCGTAGAACGCCGGTTGGGTGAGCAACTGCCGGCGTCGGTGGGTGGCAACGGTGAAGAAGTAGGTACCGCCCTTCGTCAGTGCTCTCCGGAAAGCCGCCATGGATTGATTGTCTGCGGTTCGTGCGCATGGCGCACGCTACGTTTTTTTCTCCAGCACCGCCTGCACCAGATACCGTGGCCGGTGCCGCACCTGCTGGTAGATGCGCCCCACGTATTCGCCCAGCAACCCGATGCCGAACAGCGCGATGCCGATGAGGAAGAACATGATGGCGAACAGGGTGAACAGGCCTTCCGCCTCCGGCCCGACGATGAAGCGGCGCACCACCAGGAACACGAAGAACAGCGCCGACAGCAGCGAAATCACGATGCCCGCCAGCGAGAACATCTGCAGCGGCACCACCGAGAAGCCGGTCATCAGGTCGAAGTTGAGGCGGATCAGTTTGTACAGAGAATATTTGGTTTCGCCCGCAGCGCGTTCTTCGTGCTCCACGACCACTTCGGCCGGGTGGCGCGCGAAGGTGTAGGCCAGCGCCGGGACGAAGGTATTGACCTCGCGGCAACTGTTGATGGCGTCGATGATGCCGCGGTCGTAGGCGCGCAGCATGCAGCCCTGGTCGGTCATGCTGACGTGGGTGATGCGTTCGCGCAGGCGGTTCATGGCGCGCGAGGCCCAGTGGCGCCACATGCTGTCGCGGCGCATGCGGCGGATGCTGCCGACGTAGTCGTGGCCTTCGTCCATTTTGGCCAGCAGCTTGGCGATTTCTTCCGGCGGGTTTTGCAGGTCCGCGTCCAGCGTCACCACACGCTTGCCGTAGCAATGCTCGAAGCCGGCCATGATCGCCATGTGCTGGCCGAAGTTGCCGTTGAACAGGACCACCCGCGTGACCTCTGGATGGCGCTCGAACTGCTCGCGCAAGATGGCGGCGGAACGGTCGCGGCTGCCGTCGTTGACGAACACCACCTCGTAGCTCACGCCGAGCTTGTCCAGCGCCGGGTAGAGGCGGTCGAACAGGGTTTGCAGGCCGGCTTCTTCGTTGTAGACGGGGATGACGATGGAGAGTTCGGGATTGTTCATGAGGCCTTTGTGCGCCTAGTTTTTCCAGGGATTGATGATTTCGACGCCGCTTCCGGCCATGTCCGCGCCGTTACGGGTGACGACGGCGAGTTTGTTGGCATGGGCGGTAGCCGCCAGCAGACTGTCGATCACCGGCATGCGGCGACCGCGCTGCTCGGCTTCGCCCTGCATTTTGCCCCACAGGGTGGCGACGCTGGTGTCGATATCCAGCATCCGGCCAGTGAAGCGCGTTTGCAGATCGTCGTCCAGCCAATGCAGCAACTGGGTTTTTTTTCTGCCATCGGGCAATTTGGATACGCCTTTTTGCAGTTCGCCGAGGGTCAGGACGCTGAGAAACAGGGCTTGCTCATCCTGCTGCTCGATCCATTCCAGCACGCCCAGGTCGGGTTTTTCCTTGACCAGTTCGGAGATCAAACAGGTGTCCAGCAAATACTTCAAAACGAGACCTCGCGGCCGGTGTCCTTGTCGCGTTCGAGATCGAGATCGACGCCGCGCAACGGTGAATTCCGAAAAAACTGGCTGAGGCGCGTGCGCGGGTGGGTCAACTTTTTGTAGGTTTCCGCGGAGACGACCACCACCGCTTCCTTGCCGTGCCGGGTCACGGTCTGCGGGCCGCTGTGCAAGGCGCTCTCCACCACTTCGCTGAAACGGTTTTTCGCTTCCTGCAACTGCCACACTTTGCCCATCGCCGCCTCCGCACTCTGTCCAGTCTGGCTAGAATATAGCACGGCGACAGGTTGAGCGAAAGCCTTTAGCGTATCGAACCAACGATGATTTCCGCCGCTGCCGCGCAGACTCTGTCCACGTCTTCGAACGTCATGGCGGGGAACAACGGCAGCGTTACGATTTCACGCCCGATCCGTTCGGCGTGGGGGAAGTCGCCCTCCCGGTAACCCAGACCGCGGTACAACGTGAACAGATGCACCGCGGGATAATGCACGCCGACGCCGATTTCGCGCTCGCGCATGCGCGCGATGAAGTCGCCGCGGGTGATGCTGAGCCGCTCCAGCGGCAGCAGGATCTGGAACATGTGCCAGTTGCTGTCGCTGAAATTTTCCGGCGGCAGTTCGCAACCCAGCGTGCGGTCGAAGCGAGCGAAATAATGGCGCGCCAGTTCGCGGCGGCGCAGGGTGAATTCGTCGATGTGCTTGAGCTGTCCCAGGCCGATGGTGGCTGCGATGTCGGTGAGGTTGGACTTGCCGCCGAGAACGTCCACGTCCATGGTGCCGTCGGCGCAGCGGGTGACGCCCTGCAGGCGCAGCTTTTCGAACAGGGGCGCTTGCGACTCGTCGTTGAGCACCAGGCAGCCGCCTTCGCCGGTGGTCATGTTCTTGTTGGCGTGGAAGCTGATGGAGATGAGGTCGCCGCAGGAGCCGATTTTCTTGCCGCGCCAAGTGGCGCCCATGGACTGGGCGGCGTCCTCGATCACACGCAGGCCGTGCTTGTTGGCGATCTCGTACAGTCGATCGCGGTCCACCGGCAAGCCGGCCAGGTCCACCGGGATGATGGCGCGAGTTGCCGGGGTGATGGCGGCTTCGATCAGGTTCAGGTCGATGTTGCGCGTGGCTGGGTCCACGTCCACGAAGACCGGCTTGGCACCGACCGCGAGCACCACGTTGGCGGTGGCGACCCAGGTCAGCGGCGTGGTGATGACCTCGTCGCCCGCACCTATGCCGCACAGGCGCAGCGCCGCTTCCAGCGTGGCCGTGCCGGAGTTCATGGAGCGCACCGGGCGGCCGCCGAAATAGGCCGACAGGGCGGCTTCGAACGCCTTCATCTGCGGGCCGCTGGTAAGCCAGCCGGAACGCAGGACGTCGGCGACGCCCTGTATGGTTTCTTCGTCGAGGGTGGGGCGGGTGAAGGGTAGAAAGTCCAAAGTGCTGAGTCCTGAGTTCCGAGTGCTGTTAACTGCGCGCCACGACGTACACGCCGATGATGATGATGCCGATGCCGGTCAAGCGCGCGACCCCCAATGCTTCGCCGAACAGATACCAGGCGGCGACGGCGTTGACCACGTAGCCGATGGAGAGCATGGGGTAGGCGATGCTGACTTCGACGCGGGACAGGGCCATGATCCATACCACCACGCTGATTACGTAGCAGGTGAGCCCCCCCATGATGTGCGGCTCGGTGGCGAGTTGCCAGCCCACCGGCAGGATGTTGTCGCGGCTGAAGGCGAAGTGGCCTACGGCGTTGGTTCCCGCCTTCAAGAGCAGTTGCGCACCCGCGTTGAGCAGCACGCCGAGCAGGATGAGGCCGAAGCTCAGCAGGTTCATGGCGTGGTCACCACGACGCGACGGGTGTCGCGTGCGATTTCGCGCATCGGCAGGCCATGTTGCGCCAGGGTGCGGTAAGTTTCAGGCGCCATCATGGCCAGTGCGTAGCGCTGTTGGCGCCAGGTCTGTTCGAAAGTCTTCATGTCGGGTATCGCTTTCTCGGGCTCCTGATCCAGCCCGAATTGCATTTCATCCTGAAAGTCCACCAGGGTCACCGTGCGTTTGATGTAGAACGGTAGCGTCTGCTCGTAGGTGGATACGCTGTAGAACGGCGCGTCCGGCCTGAGGTAGGGCTTGATCTTTTGCGCGATATGATACGCCGAATTCGACGGCGACAGGCTGTCGTGCCCCAGCAGCGCGAGCTGTCCGGCGACCAGCATGGTCATGGCCAGCGTCACGACCGCCGCGGTGGTGCGGTTGCGATAGCTGAAATACAGGCTGAGCAGGGTTCCGCCCAGCCACAGTGCCGCGGCCCAGACGGCCCAGACCAGGTAGCGCTGGTACAGCGCCAGCGGCACTTCCACGTCGGCAAACTGGGTGATGCGCGGGCTGAGCCAAAGGGCGAGCGCCGCCGCCGAGGCGATGGGCAGCGTCTGCCAGAACAGGGTGCGGGCGCGCATGTGGGCGAGGCGGACGCCGATCAGCAGCGCCAGCGCGGGGAAGATGGGCAGGATGTAGGACGGCAGTTTGGAACTGGAAACGGAGAAGAACACGAAAATGAACACGCTCCAGATAAGCAGGAAGCGTTGCGGCTTGACGAAGCCGCGCCGGCCGGGCTCCTGACCCCAGGCGCGCATCAGGGCGTCGATCATGGTCACCACCCAGGGCAGCATGCCCAGCAGCAGCAGGGGTATGAAGCTCCACCACGGCTGGACGCGATGGTGCACCTTGGTAAGGAAACGCTCGAAGTGCTCGTGGATGAAAAAGAAGTGGAAGAATTCCGGGTTGGCGAGCGAGACGGCGATGAACCACGGTGCCGCGATGAGCAGGAAAATCGCCAGGCCGCTCAGCATGTGCAGCCGCTTCCACAGCGCGAAGTCGCGCTCCAACAGGCTGTACAGCACCAGCACGGCGCCCGGCAGCACCACGCCGATGAGGCCCTTGGACAGCACCGACAAGGCGAGGCTGGCCCAGGTGAGCCACATCCAGTTGCGCCGCTCGCGTGGGGCTACGCCCTCGCGCTGCGCCAGCAAGAAGCCCATCAGCCCCGCGCCCATGAAAAACGTCACGCCCATGTCGAGCGTGTCGATGTGGGCGATGAGCGCATACAGCAAGCTGCTTCCCAGCACCAGCGCGCCATACAGCCCCGCCTTGGGGCCGAACAGCCGCCAGCCCGCGAACGCGGCGAACAGGATGCCGAGGAATCCGGTGAGCGCGCTCCACAGCCGCGCCGTCCATGCATGTTCGCCGAATACCTCGTACGCCGCGGCGGTGGCCCAGTATTGCAGTGCGGGTTTTTCGAAGTATTTGATGCCGTTCAGGCGCGGGGTGAGCCAGTCGCCGGACGCCACCATTTCGCGCGGTATCTCGGCATAGCGGCCCTCGTCGGGGCGCACCAGCTTGCGGTATTCGAGTGTGCCGAACCAGATGAGCAGAGTGACGAGCAGCAGGAGCAGGAGGTTGCGGCGCGCGGCGGGGGCATGCAGCATGATGTAAGACTTTGCTATAGAAGTGGGCGGCAGTATAACACGGCCCTCTAGCCGCCCTTGAGCAGCACCATCACGGCTCCGCCGCCGCCCTCCGCCGGACTGGCCTCGGTGAAGGCCAGCACGTCGTCGCGCTGCATGAGCCAGTTGCGCACCTTGATCTTGAGCACCGGTTCGCGGTTTTTCGAGCTCATGCCCTTGCCGTGGATGATGCGCACGCAGCGCGCGCCCCGGTCGCGGGCGGCACTGAGGAACTGCACCAGGCTTGCCCGCGCCTCGTCGCTGGTCATGCCGTGCAGGTCGAGTTCGTCGCGCGTGACCCAGTGGCCGCGGCGCAGTTTGCGCAGGGTCTGGCGCGTCAGGCCGGGGCGCAGGAAGGAGGTCTCGTCGCCGGCTTCGGAGTCTTCCCGCCACGCGACGTGGTCGCTCAGTCTGTCGGCCGCGGATGGTGTTTCATCGGGCGAGGCCCGGCGCGGAACGGGTTTGCGGCGTTGCGGCGTTGGCGCGATTTTGCCGCTGTCGGGCAGGGGCTGCGCGTCCTGCACCGCCTCGCGGAATACGGCGATTTCTTCGGCGGGAAGAGGCGCCGTAGCGCCTTTGCGCGGTCTCGTCATGGCGTGCTGGAACGGCCGCTCCCCACTAGCGCGAGATCAGCCCAGGCCGTCCAGATACCTTTCCGCGTCGAGCGCGGCCATGCAGCCGGTGCCGGCGCTGGTGACTGCCTGGCGGTAGATGTGGTCCTGCACGTCGCCGGCGGCGAACACGCCGGGGATGCTGGTCGCCGTGGCGTTGCCGCGATGGCCGCCGTGGGTGACGATGTAGCCGCCTTCCAGCTCCAGTTGCCCCTGGAACAGGTCGGTGTTGGGCTTGTGGCCGATGGCGATGAAGATGCCGTGCACGTCGATTTCCTTGGTGCTGCCGTCGGCGACATTCTTCAGGCGCATGCCGGTGACGCCGGACTGGTCGCCCAGCACTTCGTCCAGTTGGGCGTTCCATTCGATGGTGACGTTGCCGTTGGCGGCCTTTTCCAGCAGCTTGTCGATCATGATTTTCTCCGCCGCGAACTTGTCGCGCCGGTGCACCACGGTCACGTGGGAGGCGATGTTGGCGAGATACAGGGCTTCCTCGACCGCGGTGTTGCCGCCGCCGACCACCGCGACTTTCTTGCCCTTGTAGAAAAAGCCGTCGCAGGTGGCGCAGCCTGATACGCCGCGCCCCATGAACGCCTGCTCCGAGGGCAGGCCCAGGTATTTGGCCGAGGCGCCGGTGGCGATGATGAGCGCGTCGCAGGTGTAGCTGCCCTGGTCGCCGATGAGGGAGATGGGCTTTTCCGTGAGCCTGGCGGTATGGATGTGGTCGAAAACGATTTCGGTGTTGAAGCGCTCCGCGTGCTTCTGGAAGCGCTCCATCAGTTCCGGCCCCTGCACGCCGTCGGCGTCGGCCGGCCAGTTGTCCACCTCGGTGGTGGTCATCAGCTGTCCGCCCTGCGCCATGCCGGTGATCAGCACCGGGTTGAGGTTGGCGCGCGCGGCGTAGACTGCGGCGGTGTAGCCGGCGGGGCCGGAGCCCAGGATGATCAAACGGCTGTGTTTTGCGGACATGTTTGGATTCTCCAGATAATCGTTGTGTGGTACTTTTCGAATTCGGTGAATCTTAGCGGAAAGCGCGGGTCTGTGCCAATCGGTCACCTCCCGGCCAGCACCGCAGTGCTATAATCCCCCCGTGTTTTTACCCTTGAGAAGCAATGGCTTTCGCTAACAAAACATCGGCTGGCCGGTCGACGGTCAAACCCGAATCGAAACCTTTGTCCCCCAAACTGGTCGGCTTGGTGCGCGAGGCATGGTGGCTGCTGCTGGTGGCCGCCGCGCTGTTCGGCGCCATGATCCTGTACAGCTACGATCCCGCCGATCCGGGCTGGTCGCACGCCGGCACCCAGTTGCAGTTGGGCAATGCGGGCGGCAAGGTGGGCGCGTGGCTGGCCGATCTCTTGCTGTTCGTGTTCGGCATGTCCGCCTGGTGGTGGATCGTCTTCGCCCTGTACGCAACTTGGTGGGGCTACACCCGTCTTGAGCACGGCGGGGACTCCGACCGCCGTCCGTTTTTCATCGCCGTGTTCGGCTTCCTCGTGCTGCTGCTGGCCAGCAGCAGCATGGAGGCGTTGCGCTTGTACAACCTCAAGGCCGCGCTGCCCGGGGCGCCCGGCGGCATGCTGGGCGAGGTGATCGGCAGCGGTCTGGCACAGGAGCTGGGCTTTACCGGGGCGACACTGATTTTGCTGGTGCTGTGGGGGGTGGGTCTGAGCCTGTTCACCGGCATGTCGTGGCTGGATTTCCTGGAGTGGCTGGGCACTACGTTGGAGCGCGGCTACCTGTTCGCAATCCAGAGCTGGCGCGACCGCCAGGACAGGCGCGCGGGTGCGGTGGCGTTGAGCGAGCGCGAGGAGCACGTCAGCGTCGTGAAAAAAATATTCGAGGAGCATCAGCCGGTCAAGATCGAGGCGCCCGTGTTCGAGATTCCCAAATCGGACCGCATCGAGCGCGAGAAGCAGGCATCGCTGTTCGAAGAACTGCCGGATTCGCCGCTGCCGCCGCTGCACCTGCTGGACCAGCCGGAACCCAGCCCGGAAGTGCTCTCCACGGAAACGCTGGAATTCACCTCGCGCCTGATCGAACGCAAGCTGCTGGAATTCGGCGTCGAAGTCAAAGTGATTGCGGCCTATCCCGGCCCGGTGATCACGCGCTACGAAATCGAGCCGGCGGTGGGCGTGAAGGGCAGCCAGATCACCAACCTGGTGCGGGACTTGGCGCGCGCCCTGTCGGTGGTCAGCATCCGCCTGGTCGAGACCATACCCGGCAAGTCCTGCATGGGCCTGGAGCTGCCCAACCCCAAGCGCCAGATCGTGCGGCTTTCCGAGATACTCAGTTCCAAGGTCTACGCCGACATGGCTTCGCCCCTGACCATCGCCATGGGTAAGGACATCGCCGGCAAGGCGGTGGTGGCGGATCTCGCCAAGATGCCGCACGTGCTGGTTGCCGGCACCACCGGCTCGGGCAAGTCGGTGGCGATCAACGCCATGATCCTGAGCCTGCTCTACAAGGCCACGCCGGCCGAGGTGCGGGTCATCCTGGTAGACCCCAAGATGCTGGAGCTTTCGGTGTACGAGGGCATTTCGCACCTGCTGGCGCCGGTGGTCACCGACATGAAGCAGGCGGCGCACGCGCTCAACTGGTGCGTGGCGGAGATGGAGCGGCGCTACAAGGTGATGTCGGCGCTGGGCGTGCGCAATCTGGCCGGCTTCAACCAGAAGCTGGCGGAGGCGAAAAAGGCCGGCACGCCGCACACCAATCCCTTCACCCTCACCCCGGAAAGCCCGGAGCCGCTGGAAGAACTGCCGCTCATCGTGGTGGTCATCGACGAGCTGGCCGACCTCATGATGGTGGTGGGCAAGAAGGTCGAGCAGCTCATCGCGCGGCTGGCGCAGAAGGCCCGCGCATCCGGCATCCATCTGGTGCTGGCGACGCAACGCCCGTCGGTGGACGTCATCACCGGCCTGATCAAGGCCAACATCCCGACGCGCGTGGCTTTCCAGGTGTCCAGCAAGATAGATTCGCGCACCATCCTTGACCAGCAGGGCGCAGAAGCCCTGCTCGGCCAGGGCGACATGCTCTACCTGCCGCCCGGCACCGGCTACCCGCAGCGCGTGCACGGGGCCTATGTGTCGGACCAGGAAGTGCACCGCGTGGTGGAATACCTCAAGGCCCACGGCGCGCCGCAATATATCGAAGGCATCCTGCAGGGCGGCGAGTCCGAGGAGGAAGCGGGCGAGGAGGGCGCAGCAGCCGGCGGCGAGACCGATCCTGTCTACGACGAGGCGGTCGCGGTCGTGCTCAAGTCGCGCCGCGCCTCCATCTCGCTGGTGCAGCGCCAGTTGCGCATCGGCTACAACCGCGCAGCCAGGCTTATCGAGGACATGGAGCGGGCAGGGCTGGTGTCGGCCATGCAATCCAACGGCAACCGCGAAGTGCTGGTGCCGGCCCGGAGGGAAGAATGAAGACCAAGGTTTTATTGTTTGCCGCGTGTTTGCTCCCGGCCGTTGCGATTGCCGGCGGCACCGAGCGGTTGAAGGCATTCGTGCAGCAAACCCAGTCCGCCAGGACGCATTTTTCCCAGGCCGTGCTCGACAAGTCCGGCAAGACCGTGCAGGAGGCGAGCGGCACCATGCAGTTCTCGCGTCCGGGAAAGTTCCGCTGGGTGTACGACAAGCCTTACGAGCAGGTCATCGTGGGCGACGGGGTGAAGCTGTGGGTGTACGACCTGGACCTCAACCAGGTGACGGTGAAAAAGCTGGATCAGGCACTGGGCAGCTCACCCGCGGCGCTCTTGGCCGGCAGCAACGAAATCGACAAGGTGTTCAACCTCAAGGACAGCGGCACCAGGGACGGTCTGGAATGGCTGGAAGCCACGCCCAAAGGCAGCGAGAGCACCTTCGAGAGCGTGCGCATGGGTTTCGAGGGCTCGTCGCTCAAGGTCATGGAGCTGCACGACAACTTCGGGCAGACCACGCTGATCCGCTTTTCCGCCATCGAGCGCAACCCGAAAATTTCCCCCGAGCAGTTCCGCTTCAGCCCGCCCAAGGGCGCGGACGTCATCGGCGAGTGAGGCACAAGGTGAAAGGTGCAGGCAAGTAGCGTGCGCTGTGCGCACGATAAAATAGACGCTTGTTTCGTGCGCACAGCGCACGCTACGGATTCAGGACTCATCACGCAAAATGTCGCAGGAAACTCCCGACCTGTTTGTCCATAGCGCGCCCCGCGCCCCGCTGGCGGAGCAGTTGCGCCCGAAGAGCCTGGACGAAATCATCGGCCAGAAACACCTGCTGGGCGAGGGCAAGCCGCTGCGCCTCGCGTTCCAGTCGGGCAAGCTGCATTCCATGATCCTGTGGGGCCCGCCCGGCGTCGGCAAGACCACCCTGGCGCGGCTCATGGCCAAGGCTTTCGACGCCGAGTTCATCGCCCTGTCGGCGGTGTTCTCCGGGGTCAAGGACATCCGCGAGGCGATGCAAAAAGCCGAGCTCGCGCTGCAGCAGTACGGCCGCCACACCATCCTGTTCGTGGACGAAGTGCACCGCTTCAACAAGGCGCAGCAGGACGCCTTCCTGCCTTTCGTCGAGCAGGGCCTGATCACCTTCATCGGCGCCACCACCGAAAACCCGTCGTTCGAGGTCAACAGCGCGCTGTTGTCGCGGGCGCAGGTCTACGTGCTGAAGGCGTTGTCCGAAGAGGAATTGACCGAACTGTTCGAGCGCGCGCGGCAGCAGGCGCTGGCGCAACTCGATTTCTCCGACGAGGCGCGGGCGTTGCTGGTGGGCTACGCCGACGGCGATGCGCGGCGCCTGCTCAACCTGCTGGAACAGGTCAGGACCGCCGCCGAAACCAGCCAAGTCGCCCATATCGGCGAGGACTTCCTGCACAACGCGCTGGCCCGGGCCGCGCGGCGTTTCGACAAGGGCGGCGACGAGTTCTACGACCAGATATCCGCGCTGCACAAGTCGGTGCGCGGCTCGGCGCCCGACGCAGCGCTCTACTGGCTGGTGCGCATGCTGGACGGCGGCGCCGATCCCCTGTACCTGGGCCGCCGCATCGTGCGCATGGCCTCCGAAGACATCGGCCTGGCCGACCCGCGCGCGCTCGGCATCACGTTGGACGCCTGCGAAGTCTACGAACGCCTGGGCAGCCCGGAAGGCGAACTGGCCCTGGCCGAAGCGGTGCTGTACCTCGCCAGCGCACCCAAGAGCAACGCCGCCTATGTCGCGTATAATAAGGCCCGCGCCTTCATCGGCCAGGACAAATCGCGGCCGGTGCCGGTGCATTTGCGCAACGCCCCGACCAAGTTGATGAAGGAGCTGGGCTTCGGCAAGGCCTACCGCTACGCCCACGACGAACCGGAAGCCTACGCCGCGGGCGAGGATTATTTCCCCGAAGACATGCCCAAAGTGGCGTTCTACGAACCCACTCCGCGCGGCTTGGAAGGCAAGATCGCGGAGAAGCTGGCGCACTTGCGCGAGCTGGATGCCAAGGCGAAGAAATAAAAATGTAGCGTGCGCTGTGCGCACGACCGTCTTTCAAACGTGCGCACAGCGCACGCTACGGTCACGGGACGCGAAGGCCAAGAAAAATTAAATGTAGGGTGGGTTTAGCGCAACGCAACCCACCAATCACCAAGGAGTTCACATGCTAGACATTCAACTGCTACGCACCGACCTGGAAGGCGTGGCCAGCCGCCTCGCCGCCCGCGGCTACGCGCTCGACGTGCAGGCGTTCCAGAATCTGGAGCACGAGCGCAAGGCCATCCAGATGCGCACCCAGGAGCTGCAGGCCAAGCGCAACGCCTCGTCCAAACAGATCGGCATGGCCAAGGCCAAAGGCGAGGACGTTTCCGCGATCATGGCGGAAGTGGCGAGTCTGGGCGACGAATTGAAAGCCGCCGAAACAGCCCTGGAAGGCATCCAGACGAAGCTGCAGGAAATCCTGCTGCACATTCCCAACCTCCCGCACGACAGCGTGCCGGTCGGCAAATCCGAAGCCGATAACGTCGAAGTGCGCCGCTGGGGCACGCCGCCCAGCTTCGATTTCCCGGTCAAGGACCATGTGGACGTGGGCGAAGGCCTGAAGCAGCTCGATTTCGCCACCGCGACCAAGATCACAGGTTCCCGCTTCACCCTGCTGCAAGGGCCGCTCGCGCGCATGCACCGCGCTTTGGCGCAATTCATGCTGGACGTGCACACGCAGGAGCACGGCTATACCGAGGTGTATGTTCCCTACCTGGTCAACCCGGACAGCATGCGGGGAACGGGGCAGTTGCCCAAGTTCGAGGAAGACCTGTTTGCCGTGCAGAAAGGCGAGAACGAAAAGCTCTACCTCATCCCCACCGCCGAAGTCCCGGTCACCAACATCGTGCGCGACGAGATCGTGCCGCTGGAAAACCTGCCGCTGAAATTCGTCGCGCACACGCCGTGTTTCCGTTCCGAAGCGGGCTCCTACGGCCGCGACACGCGCGGCATGATACGCCAGCACCAGTTCGAAAAAGTGGAGATCGTGCAGATCGTCCACCCGGAGAAATCCTACGAAACGCTGGAGACCCTGCTCGGCCACGCCGAAGCCATCCTGCAGAAGCTGGAGCTGCCGTACCGCGTGATGGCGCTATGCACCGGCGACATCGGCTTTTCCTCCGCCAAGACCTACGACATCGAAGTCTGGCTGCCGGCGCAGAATACCTACCGTGAAATTTCCTCGTGCAGCAACTTCGAAGCCTTCCAGGCGCGCCGCATGCAGGCGCGTTTCCGCGGCGAGAAGGGCAAGCCGGAACTCGTGCATACCCTCAACGGCTCCGGGCTGGCGGTGGGGCGCACGCTGGTGGCGATCCTGGAGAACTACCAGAACGGCGACGGCAGCGTCACCGTGCCCGCCGTGTTGCGGCCGTACATGGGTGGGTTGGAGCGCATCGGCGTCTAAGCGCCACACAACGACAACAAACGCCGTTACGGCGGGCTGTCGTCCTTTGACGGTCCGGGCCGGTCGGACTCCGCCAGGCTTGCATCGATGAGCTCTACGGGCTCTGCGGGCTTAGGGCGGCGGCGCTTTTTTAGCGCAATCTTCTTGAGCTTCGGTTTTTCCTGGGCCGCCCTGCTTGCCAACGAAAACATGGACGTGTGAGGCTGCTCGTAGCGCGCCAGGATGTCGTAGTAGGTGCGGATGTTTTCCACGAAGATAACCGTCTCGCCGCCGCGCGCAAAGCCATGTTTCAGCGTGCTGTTGTATTCGGGCTTGGCCAACAGGGGCAGGACCTTCTTGAGGTCGGCCCAGGCATCGGGGTTGAGATTTTGCCTCTGCGCCAGCACTCTCGCATCCTCGACGTGGCCATAGCCGGAGTTGTAGGCGGCTAGCGCAATCCAGGTGCGGTCCGGCTCGGGAATGCGGTCCGGAATGGTGTCCTTCATGTTGAGCAGATAGCGTGACCCGGCCGGGATGTTTTGCGTGGCGTCGAGACGATCGCTGACCCCCATGAGGTCGGCCGTGTCCTCGGTCAGCATCATCAGCCCGCGCACGTTGGTGGGCGACGTCGCCAGCGGATCCCAGTGCGATTCCTGGTATCCCACCGCCGCCAGCAGCCGCCAGTCGAGCCCGGTGAGGTCCTGCGCCTGCTGGAACAGCGCGCGATACTTGGGCAAAACGCTATGGCGTTTGGTCATGACGCCCATCACGTCGGCAGCTTCAAGCCTCTTCACGTGGCCGTAATAGCGCTCGATGAGGCGCGCCAGCGTTCCGTCCTTGCGGATGCGTTTGAAAAACTCCTGTGCCTTGTCGTACAGCCACGGTTCGCCGTCCTTGGGGAAAGCCCAGGCAATCTGCTCCGGCTCGCCAAGGTCGAAGGCCGGCTTGATGTTCACGTAGAAATTCTGCGCGATGTCGAAAACACTCGAATCGACCACGGTGACGTCGATCGCACCCATGGAGAGCTTTTCCAGGAGCACGTCGCTGTCCACCGTCTTGGCCTCGTTCCAGGCGAGTGCGGGAAACTTCTGCCGGGCCTCATTGAGTCGTTCCACATATGTGCTGCCGGCGACCACTTCGATGCGGCGGCCAACCAGGTCTGCGGCGCTTTTTGGCTTGTCGTCGCGGACGTTGTAGATGACCCGCTGTTGCACAAGTTGATAGGGGGCGCCAAAGCGCACTTTCTGCTCCCGCTCCGGCGTAATGCTCAAGCCCGCCGCAGCGAGATGCGCCTTATGCCGAACCAGATCGGGCAGAATATGGCTGAATTGCCGCCCGGCGATGAATTTGACCCTGAGGCCCACGTCCTTGGCGAACAGCTCGACCAGATCCTGCTCGAACCCGCCATGGTTGCCGGATTCGTCGTCGAGAAAAGTCGTCGAACTGTTGCGGATGAGCACCACCAGTTCGCCGCTGGTCGTGGTCGGCGGTAATGGTTTTTCCTCAGGTTGGCAGGCGGCAAGAGTCAGCGCGACAGCCAATGGGAGCAGCAGTTTCGCCGGGAGATGGCAGCGCTTCAACAGCGGCTTGCAAGAAAAACGCGGTTCCAGTGCGGGCACGCACGCCAAGCGAATGGTGTCGAAACTGGGGAATAAGCGCATGAGTGGAGTTGTGTTTACGGGCAAAACCATTGTGCCACGATTTCCGGGTTCCACAAAACCGGCGGAAAATGGTACAGTAGCGCCTCTTTCGGAGAGGTGGCAGAGTGGTCGAATGTACCTGACTCGAAATCAGGCGTAGGTTTACACCTACCGTGGGTTCGAATCCCACCCTCTCCGCCAGAACACAAGCATCCATGCGGCTTTCAATGGTGATCCGATTCTACCGACAAATTCACCCCCGTCCTGGGTCCGCATTCTGTTGGGCGGTTTTGGACTTGTGGCAGCTTCACTGGTGACGTGTACTAGATTGCTGCCCACCATGAAGACGCACAGTCACTTCATGCTGCTCGCCGCCCAGCAACATGCAGTAGCAGCAGACTGTAGCAGACGTTAAGGCCAAGGACCGGGAAGAGCGGGAGACATGCTCGCCAAACGCCAAAAGGACTTTATGAAAATCACCCCCCGACAATTCTCGGAATATTTCAAGGCAAAGGGAGCGTCAGAACACTGCCCATTTTGCTCCAAGGATATGTGGTCCCTCCCGGCCCTGAGCGACGATCCGAAAACCTATGGTGAGGACGAAATAATGGAGGTCCATGAATCTCACATCGGATTGTTTAAGCCGGGAGAGCATAATGTTTTTGGCGGTCCATATGTGCCGGTGCTCGCTGTCACATGCATGAATTGTGGATTTGTGCGATATCAGCATATGTTTCCTATTCAGCACTGGCTTGAGGAGAGTGGGGCCAAGAATGAGTAAAATTCTTCCTTTCGGGAAAAGTTTCTATACTAAGAGCGGCCGTGGCCGTGATGGCGGTGGCAGCGACGGAGGTGATGGCGTGGAACTAACCGAACGGATTGCGGCCCTAGAACATGATTCAAGCTCTATCAAGACCGACATCGCGGTAATAAAATCGAACTACTCCACCAAATCGGATTTGGCCACCATGGAAACCCACCTCATCAAATGGATGGTCGGTACTGTGCTGGCTGCGGCTGCCTTGGCTGTTGGCTTTACCCGAGCATTCCCGCCGCAGCCGCCACAGATTACAGTGCAAATGGCGCAGCCAACTGGGGCTGTTCAGCCGTCAGTGGCCGCACCTCCGCCTGCCTCGACTGTGATAACACCTCGGAAATAGACACTTCCAAAGACTCTTCCCTAACCCGCTTCGGCGGGTTTTTACGCCACGCTTCCCGTGAATTGACGCTGTTTCTCGGGGGGCTGGATTCATGTGTACAAGAAGTACGTTCACTGAACCCTGTCTAGATGGAATCCTAGCCTGAATTTTGCATAAAAATGGCGAATAACACAGCAACCATTTGATACAATTGGAGTTCTCTAAAAACCGATTCGTAAAAAATGACTACTGGTACCCGCCCTGCTGCCGATTTTACCCCAGAACAACTCCGATTTCCTCCCGCCGCAGGTTTCACGATCCGCGCCGATTTCACAGGAGGGGAGATATCTTCTAACTTGGGTGCATTGCTGCTTGCCGCCGTGGATCGTCGTATTGGCCTGATTGATCGCATGACCAGTGCCATTGCGGATTCCCGCCACGCCAGCTACATCACGCATCCCCTGCGCGATCTACTGACGCAGCGCGTATTTCAGATCGCCTCGGGTTATGAGGACGGCAATGACGCCAACACATTGCGCTGTGACCCGCTGTTCAAGCTGGCAGCGGAACGGGCGCCGCTGGATACCGATAATCTGCTGGCCTGTGGTGCGACTCACTCTCGTCTGGAAGGGTCACTACGCCGCAGCGACATTTATCGCATGGCCCGTGCCTTGGCCCTGCAATTCATCGCCGGCTACAGCTGTGCCCCGTCCAGCATCACCCTCGATCTCGACCACACCGACGACGCCACCTATGGCCAACAGGCGCTGTCCTTTTACAACCACCATTACGGCCATTATTGCTACCTGCCCTTGCTGGTGTTCGAGGCCAACTCCGGTGCGCTGGTGACCGCCGTCTTGCGCCCGGGCAAGCGCCCGACCGGGGCTGAGAACGCCATGATCATGAAGCGCGTGCTGGGCCTGCTGCGGAGCCACTGGCCGCAGACCCATATCGTGCTGCGCGGCGACGGTCACTTCTCCAACCCCGAGTTGATGGAGTTGATTGCGGCCGATGGCAATGCCGATTTCATCTTCGGTCTGGCCGGTAATGCCGTCTTGTCACGCCGCGCTGAGGGCTTGATGAGGAATGCGCGCGGGCATCTTGCCCTGCTCGGTCTCTGGCCGCTCAGGGATTGGGGCCTACCGTAGCTGCAGTGCGCCTGTTCGGTGAGTTCGAGTATGCGGCCAAGTCCTGGCCGCAAGCCTTCCGGGTGGTACTCAAGGCGGAAGTCCTGCCGGGCAGCGGCGGATTGAAGGACTTGGACAACGAACGCTTCGTGGTGACCTCGATGCGTGGCCCCTCACCCCGCACGCTCTATCAACAGGAATATTGCGCACGCGGGCAGATGGAGAATTTGATTAAGCAAGTGAAGTGCGATTTGAAATCCGACCGGACTTCGGCTTCGACTTTCCTCGCCAACTTTGGCCGACTGCTGTTGACGGCGGCGGCTTATGTCTTGCACCAGCAATTGCGACAACTGGGCCTGCAAGGCACCGTGCTGGCTACGGCTCAACCCAAGACAGTCATCCTCTCGCTGTTCAAGATCGCCGTGCGCGTCAAACAGTACAAAGACCGGGTGCTGCTGCATCTGCCCAGCGCCTGCCCGGTCAAGGCGCTGCTGGCGCAGGTCTGCAAGCGGCTCTATCCAACATACCTCAAGATGCGCTCCATGTCGGCTTCCCCGTGACATGTCACGCTTGGCCCACGAGACGGTGCCACCCACCCTGATCAACAATAATTTCACGCTTCACCCCGCCAGTGGGGATGGGGGGGCTATCGACTGAAAATCGAAAAAATTCCAACGGGGCAATGAAAATGCACAGATGGAAATTTATGCAACATTCAGGTTAGCACCGCTCCCACGAATGCCCAGGCCGAGTCTTGTCTCGACTTGGGGGTGGGCTCGCTCGGTCAAGCCGGGTGTTGGGTTTCCGCCGCCAAGCTTGGTTCTTCCCGTCTGCCTTGGGCCTCGGCCACCTGGCGCAGGGCGCGTAAAAGCGCCTCCCGGCCTCCGGGTTCGTCGATCGCTTCGAGAGAAGCGGCGAGGTATTCATCCGCAAAGGCGGGGTCCTCCTGCAGCAGTTCCACCATTGCAGCATCATTTGGGCGCGATGCTCGGCTCATTTGTGCCTCCGTTTCCAGTCTTTCCAATAACACAGGGCGGTTTCAACGTCGGCTTGTTGCCGACGCTTGTCACCGCCAACCAGCAAGAGAATCAGGCGTTCACCGGCTCGGGCATAGTAAGCCCGGTATCCCGGCCCGTTTCGTTCGAGTTGAAGTGGCTGCCCTGCCAGCGATTGGCTTTCAGGGCGATCACGCCTTCAGCGCGCCTGCAATCCGCTCCAGCGCAGCAGCGATGACGTATCGCGGCGAGCCGATGTTGAGGCGCATGAAGCCGCTGCCGCCTGCGCCGAAGACCGTGCCGGGATTCATCCCCACCTTGGCCCGATGCACGAAGAAATCCCGCAGTTGTTCGTCGTTCATCCCCAAAGCCCGGCAATCCAGCCATAGCAGATACGTTCCCTCGGGCTGTATGAGGCGGATGGCGGGTAGGTGCTCGGCCAGATAGGCACTGACGAAATCCCTGGTGTCGCGCAGATAGTCCAGCAGGCTGTCCAGCCACGCTTCGCCGCCGCGATAGGCGGCTTCGAAGGCGGTGATGCTGAACGGGTTGGAATGGCCCAGGTGCAGGGTGTCGAAGACCTTGGTGATGGCGGCGCGGTGCGTGGGGTTGGGTACGATGAGGCAGGACAGGCCGAGGCCGGGGATGTTGAAGGTTTTGCTGGGGGCGACGGCGGTGACGAGGTTGTCCGTGTCGCCCAGGGTGGCCAGCGCGGTGTGGCGCTCGCCGGGGTAGATCAGGTCGGCGTGGATTTCGTCGGACAGCACGACCAGGGCGTGGCGGCGGGCGATGCGCAGGATTTCTGCCAGTTCTTCGCGGGTCCATACGCGGCCGACCGGGTTGTGCGGCGAGCATAGCAGCAACAGGCGCGCGCCTTCTGCGGCGCATTGTTCCAGGTGGGCGAAGTCGATGCTGTAGCGGCCGTTTTCCAAGCGCAGCGGGTTCAGGATCAAGCGCCGTTCGGTGGTGGTGACGCACGAGAAGAAAGGGAAGTAAACCGGCGGCTGTACGATGACGCCCTCTCCCGGCCCTGCGAAGGCCATCGCGGCGGCATGCAGCGAGGGCACCACGCCAGGGGCCATGACGATCCACTCGCGCTCGACGGCCCAGCCGTGGCGCTTTTTCAGCCAGGCGATGAGCGCTTCGTACAGGCTGTCCGGGTAGAAGGTGTAGCCGTAGACGGGGTGGGCGGCGCGTTCGGAGAGGGCGCGGGTCACCGCTTCCGGGGCGGCGAAGTCCATGTCTGCCACCCATAGCGGGAGCACGTCCGGGGTGCCGAAGTAGGCGGCGCGGCCGTCGTGCTTGACGCTGGAGGTGCCGTCGCGCGGGATGTCGCGGTCGAAGTCCACGCTCAAGCGATGCGTTCCCAGAGGGTTACTTCCGACAGCGTGTGCTGGAATTTGCGCCGGGTTTCGCGGATGACGAAGGGTACTTCCAGCGGTCCTTCGACCAGGCGGAAATGGCTGCCGAGCATTTCCTTGAGGCCGTCCAGGGTTGTGAAGCTCTCGCCGTTCTTCTTGAATCCGCCTATCCATTCCTCGCGCTTGGTGTGCTCTGCCAGCCAGGTGTAGGGGGAGGCGATCAGCAGGATGCCGCCGGGATTGAGGCGCTCGTGCACGCTGGTGAGAAACTTGGCCGGGCTGTACAAGCGGTCGATCAGGTTGGCGGCGAGTATGAGGTCGTAGCCGGTGAACTGCGGTTTGAGGTTGCAGGCATCGCCCTGGAAGAACTCGACTCTGTGCCGGACATCGTCCAGGCCCAGTTCGGCCAGCGAGCGCTCCTTGTACGAGACCAGTTCGCCCTCTTCGGCCAGCGTGTAGCGCAGCACGCCCTGTTCGGCCAGATGGACGCCCAGGCCGATGAAGCGGGCCGAAAAATCGACGCCGGTGACGTGCTCGAAATGCCGCGCCAATTCGAAGCTGGCGCGACCCACTGCGCAGCCCAGGTCGAGCGCCTTGTGTGCTGGTTTGTCGCCCATGGCGCGGACGGCGAGTTGGGCCAGCCCCTGGGAAAAATTCGGCACGCCGAAATATTCGTCGCCGTAATGGAACTCGGCGTATTCGGACAGCAGCTTGTCGGCCTCGTAGTGCGAGGTGGGCACGGCGGCCGGCGCATCGGAGACTACGTAGCGGAACCCCGCATGCTGGAAGAAGTGGCGGCGGAAGGCGTAGCGGGCGCCGCGTTGGGCTTCGTTGCCGCAGGAAATCCACGAGCCGCCCTTGAACAGGTTGTGGCGATCGTCGAAGGTCGGTGTGGTGAAGTCGTCATACAGCGGATGCACCTCGAACCCGGCGAACGGGTAGATCGGCGTCTCCGTCCATTGCCACACATTGCCCACCACGTCGTACAGCTCGCCGTGGCGGAATTCGCTGACGGGGCAGGAAGAGGCGTAGCGGTCGAGGTGGATGTTGGCGGCCGCCGCCTGGTCGGAGGGAATCGCGGCAACGCCCGCATGATCGTAGAGGCGGTACCACTCGTCCTCGGTGGGCAGCCGCACCGGCTGCCCGGTCTGCGCCTTTTTCCAGTTGCAGAAAGCGCGCGCTTCGTGGCAGTTCACCTCCACCGGCCAGTCCCACGGCATGGGCACTTCTTCCGTCATCAGGCGCAGCCGCCACTTGCTGCCCTGTTTGATCCAAAAGGTCGGGTACGCCGCGTGCGTGTAGTCCCTCCAGGCGCGTCCTTCCTCGTCCCAGAATGAATCGCCGGCATAGCCGTTGGCATGGACGAAATCGAGGAATTCCCCGTTGCTGACCAGGTAGCGGCTGGCCTCGAACGCGGAAATCGCGGCCTCGTGTTCGCCGTACTCGTTGTCCCAGCCGTAGACGGGGTCGGACTTGTCCTTGCCCAGGCGCACGTTGCCCGCCGGAATCTGCACCAGCTCGTTTTGCGGGGCATCGCCGGAGTTGCGGCAGGGCTGCCATGCCGGATGTGGCTTGACGTTGGCAAGCGCGTGCTGGCGTATCAGCACGGAAGACGTTTCCAGATGAATCAGCTCGTGCTCTATCCCCATCAGGATCACCCACCACGGGTTGTTCCAGTCTATCGGCAGGGTCAGCGGGGTGGTCTGAATGACGCGGTCGACCATGGCGCGCACGCTGTTGCGATACGCCATGACCTCGGCCACGGCGGGCCAGTCGAAATGTACTTCGCTGAGATCGTCCCAACTCATTTCATCCACGCCCACGGCGAATATGGATTCCAGCCTCGGATTTATGCGCTCTTCCACCAGCCGCGCGAGGACCAGCTTGTTGATGAAGAACGTCGCCGTATGCCCGAGGTAAAAAATCAGCGGATGGCGCAAGGCGATAGGCTTCTTGAAATAAGCCTGGTCGTCGGCGAGGGTTTCGAAAAGCTGTTCGTAGCGGTCGAACGTGGCGTGGAAGTAGGCACGGATTTCCGCGCGCTTGCCCTCGGCGTCGCTGCCCGTCAGCACGGGCGTTCGTTGGAATCGACTGCGCTGCATGCGGCTTTTTCCTTTGAATATCGTGCAGGAATTTTAGCAGGGAATAACTCGCCGCCACCGGGTAATTGGCCGCGCCCGATTTTTCTGGCCTTTCGCGCCGTTTCCTCGTCAAACCTCGGTTGCCTACTAGCCGCCTGTTCGTAGGGCGGAAAAGCGTAGCGCCTTCCGCCGGATGTTGCGCCATCTCATGCGGCGGATAACGGCAAACCTTCCCTCTCCCTAACCCTCTCCCGCAAGCGGGAGAGGGGACGATTGCCCCTTCTCCCTCCTGGGAGAAGGTTGGGATGAGGGTGGGCCTCATCCGCCCTACACAGTGCGTCCCCGGCAAAAATGCAAACAAGCAGTTCGTTAAGCGTTCCTTAAGGTAAGGGCGTTAATGTGGCCACACGATCAATCATCTGGAGAAATTCACCATGCGACCATCGCGAAGTTTTCAACTCATGGCGTTGCTCGTTGCGTCCCTTGCGGCCGGCTACGCGCTTGCCGAGACGCCGGCAGACTTCATCAAGACGTTCGAGGCCGATGCCAGACAGAACTCGGCCAGTTTTGCCGGCTTTTCGGCGCAGCGCGGAGAGGCTTTTTTCAACAGCACCCATGGTCAGGAGTGGAGCTGTTCTTCCTGCCACACCAAAGACCCGAGGGCGGAGGGCAAGCATGCCAAGACCGACAAGCCCATCCAGCCGCTGGCTCCGGCCGCAAATGCCGAGCGCTTCACCAGCCCGGCCAAGGTGGAGAAATGGTTCAAACGCAACTGCAACGATGTCGTAGGGCGCGTCTGCACGGCGCAGGAGAAGGGCGACGTGCTGGCCTACCTGATATCACTGAAAAAATAGGAGATTGTGATGAAAAAGACTTTGTGCTTCACCTTGTTTTCCATGCTGCTGGCGGGTTCCGCCATGGCCGGCTCCCACAGTTATACGGCGAGTGACCCGAAGTGGAAGTCCGAATGCGGCAGTTGCCATGTGGCGTATCCGCCGCAGTTGCTGCCGGCAAGTTCGTGGCGCGCCGTCATGTCCGGGCTGGACAAGCATTTCGGCAGCGACGCCAGCCTGGACCAGCAGACGCTGGCCGAGGTCAGCGCATTCCTGGAGAAAAACGCCGGACGCGAGCGTGGCAATTCCGCCAAGCCGGTCTTGCGCATCACCGAGACCAACTGGTTCTTGCGCGAACACGACGAGGTTTCCCGTGCGGTCTGGACCAGCCCGAAAGTGAAAAGCGCGTCCAACTGCACCGCCTGCCATCGCGGCGCCGACAGCGGCGACTTCAGCGAGCGCGGTGTGCGCATTCCGAAATGAAGGAGACTACAATGGCAAATCGAATTTTGGTGTGGGACGTTCCGACCCGCGTGTTCCACTGGCTGCTGGCGGCGTCGTTTGTGGGCCTCTTTGTCACCGGCGACTCCGAGAAATGGCGGGATGTCCACGTGGCGCTGGGTTACACCATGGTCGCGCTGATCGCTTTCCGGGTGGTGTGGGGTTTCGTCGGCACGCACTATGCGCGCTTCAGCTCGTTCGCGTTCGGGCCGGGCAAGGTGGTGGCCTACCTTAAATCGCTGTTCACTCGCACGCCCGAGCACCATGTCGGCCACAATCCGGCTGGCAGTTGGGCGGTCTACGGGCTGTTGTCGCTTGGTTTGCTGAGCGGGGTAAGCGGGTATTTGACCTACAACGAGATCGGCGGCGAGTGGCTGGAAGAACTGCACGAGGTCGCCGCCAACGGCATGCTGGCGCTGGTCGTGGTGCACGTTGCCGGGGTGTTGGTCAGCAGCTTGCTGCATCGGGAGAATCTGGTCCGTTCCATGATCAGCGGTTACAAGCGGGGCGAAGCCGTTCAGGGCATCCGCCGCAAGCACTGGATAGTAGGAACAGGCTTGCTGGCAGGCGCGATTGTTTTGTGGAGCGGTATCATCTAAGGCTATGCGGATACTATTGGTCGAAGACGACAAGCTGCTCGGCGACGGCATACAGGCCGGGCTGGCGCAGGCCGGGTTTGCCGTCGACTGGGTGGAGGACGGCGCTTCCGGCGAAACCGCGCTGAGGGCGGAGCCGTATGCCGCAGTGGTCCTCGATCTCGGCCTGCCCAAGGTGTCGGGGCTTGAGTTGCTGCGGCGCCTGCGCGCCGGGGGCAACGCGGTCCCGGTGCTGATCCTCACCGCGCGCGATGCCGTCGAGGACCGCATCAAGGGCCTGGACAGCGGCGCCGACGACTACGTGGTCAAGCCTTTCGACCTCGATGAACTGGCGGCCCGGCTGCGCGCGTTGACGCGCCGGGGGCGGGGTGAGGCGGCGCCGGTTCTCAGTCTCGGCGGGATAGCGCTGGACCCGGCGCGGCACAGCGTCGCGTTTCAGGGGCGACCCGTGGAACTCTCGGCCAAGGAGTTCGCCCTGCTGCACGAACTGATGCTCAACGCCGGGCGCGTCCTTTCGCGCGAGCAGTTGGAGCAGCGGCTCTACCCCTGGGGCGAAGAGGTCGAGAGCAACGCCATTGAGGTCCACATCCATCATCTGCGCCGCAAGCTGGCGCCGGAGCTAATCAACACCGTGCGCGGCGTCGGTTATCTCATGCCGCGCGAGGTTGCCCGTGGCTGAGCGGCGCGCCGGTCATTCCATCAAGCGGCGCCTGCTGGTCGCCCTCCTCGTGACGACCGTCCTGGCCTGGGGTGCGACCCTGCTGCTCAGCTACCGCGACACGCGCCACGAGCTGGACGAGTTGCTCGACGCGTATCTTGCGCAATCGGCGGCGCTGCTGATGGTGCAGGTCGGCCAGGAGGCGGAAGAAGTCGATACCGAGCACGCGCCGCAACTGCACCGCTACGGCCGCAAGGTCGTGTTCCAGATATGGGAGGAAGGCCGACGCTTGCGCCTGCACTCGGTCAGCGCGCCCAACGAGCGTCTGTCGGCGCAGGACGAAGGTTACTCCGACACCATGGTCGACGGAGAAGAGTGGCGTGTTTTCAGCGCCTGGGATCAGGAACGGCGCTATCTCGTGCAGGTCGGCGAACGCCGCGAAGTGCGCGACGAGCTGGCCAAGACCATCGCGCAAAACCTGCTGCAGCCGCTGCTGGTGGCTCTGCCCGTGCTCGGGCTGCTGATCTGGTTCGGTGTGGCTCGCGGGTTGCGGCCGTTGACCGCGCTCAGCCATCAGGTCGCAGAGCGCCATCCCGACAACCTCGCGCCGCTCGAAGCGGCCGCGGCCCCGGCCGAAGTCGCGCCGCTGGTGGAGGGGCTCAACCGCCTGTTGGCGCGGGTGTCCGCCTCGCTCGACAACGAGCGGCGCTTCACCGCGGATGCCGCGCATGAACTGCGCACGCCGCTGGCAGCCATCAAAACGCAGGCCCAGGTGGCCCGCGGCGCGGCATCGGACGACGAGCGCCGACACGCGCTGGACAACGTCGTCGCCGGCTGCGACCGCGCCGCCCACCTGGTGCAGCAACTGCTCACGCTGGCCCGCCTCGAACCGGACCAAGCGCGATCGCGCGAACGCTGCGACCTGCGCGCCATCGCCGCCGTGACCATCGCCGAGCTGGCGCCCGCAGCCATCGCCAAGGGCGTCGACATCCAGTTGGAGGAAGGCGTGCCGGTTGCCGTGCCGTGCGAACCCGCCCTGGTCGGGATACTGATGCGCAATCTGATCGACAACGCGGTGCGCTACAGCCCAAGCAGCGGGGCGGTGCGCGTCGCGGTGGCGGAAACGGCGGCAGGTGCGGAATTCTCCGTGGTGGACCAGGGGCCAGGCATCGCACCGGAACAAAGAACGCTGGTGTGGGCGCGCTTCTACCGCGTGCTCGGCAGCGGCGAGACGGGCAGCGGACTGGGACTTTCCATCGTCAAGCGCATTGCGGATTTGCATGGTGCCAAGGCGGTCCTGGGCGAGGGCGCGGGCGGCAAGGGAGTGAGGGTGGCTATCGTTTTCCCGGACTGACGCTTTGCGTACCTCTGAGGGGAGGCCTCAAACTTTTCTACACGGGACAGGCGATGGGTTAAACCGAAGAGTGCGACTTAAGCCAATCACGCAATGCCTGGTTCATGCGCGTCTGCCAGCGCGGGCCGCTGGCGCGGAAAGCCTCCAGCACGTCTGCATCGAAGCGTACTGTGGTTGAAACCTTGCGGCTTCCCCGCGGGCGGCCCGGTGGGCGCTTGAATTGCGCCAGTTCGGCATCGGTCAAGGGTTGCGCGTCTAGGTCTTGCAGCGCGGCGGCAGTGATCGCCGCGTCTTCCTCCGGTGTTGGTGTCTTAATCTGGGAGCGTTTCAACATAGTGTTTGGCCTCTCGGTAATTGGCTTTGCGCAAGCTGATGATGCGGCGCGCATCGCCACGATCCACAAATGCAACAAAATAGACTCGATCGCCAATCAGGCTAAGCGCAGCCTGCCTGGATTCGCTGTAATGCTGGCGAGTATCCAGCCAGATCAGTGCATCGTCCCAATCGAGCTGCTCGGCTAGCGCCAACGACACGCCATGTTTGGCAAGGTTGGCAGCATCCTTGGCGGGGTCGAATTCGATCTGCATAGGTTTATTGTAGTAACAGGTATATGGAATCGCAAGGTTTTTGTTACTACGGGTTCCTGCGCTGCTTGCTGGCGTTGTTTCTGTCGGTAGGGCGGGCTTAACGAGGTTGTTGAAAAACCACTTGAGGGGTCGGCGCGTGGCGCTTTTCTGACCAGAAGCGGCGCTATTGGTCTGACCCTGTTGACCCCTGTGGCCTCTGAATGGGTTGTATCCCGGCCTTGTTACCTCGCAGCATTCTGCACCATGCTCAAAGCCACCGCCTCGGCTACCTTGATGCCATCCACCGCCGCCGAGAGTATCCCTCCCGCGTAACCGGCACCCTCGCCTGCAGGGTAGAGCCCTTTCGTGTTCACGCTCTGAAAATGATCGTCGCGCTTGATGCGGATAGGGGACGAGGTGCGCGTCTCGACGCCGGTGAGTACGGCATCGGGCATGGCGAATCCCTTGATCTGCCGGTCGAAGGCGGGGAGGGCTTCGCGGATCGCGGCGATGGCGTAGTCGGGGAGGGCGCTGCCCAGATCGCACAAATGCACGCCCGGCGTGTAGGACGGCTGCACCGAGCCCAGCGCCGCGGATGGGCGGCCGGCGAGAAAGTCGCCCACCAGTTGCCCCGGCGCCTGGTAGTTCCTGCCGCCCAGTTCGAAGGCGCGCTCTTCCCAACGGCGTTGGAAGTCGATGCCCGCCAGCGGATGGCCGGGGTAGTCCTCGGGCGTGACGCCGACCACGATGCCGCTGTTGGCGTTGCGCTCGTTGCGCGAGTACTGGCTCATGCCGTTGGTGACGACGCGGCCCGGCTCGGACGCGGCCGCCACCACGGTGCCGCCCGGGCACATGCAGAAGCTGTAGACCGAGCGGCCGTTGCCGCAGTGGTGCACCAGCTTGTAATCGGCCGCGCCCAGCAGGGGATTTCCGGCATTCTTGCCGAAGCGGCAGCGGTCGATGAGCGATTGCGGGTGCTCGATGCGGAAGCCGATGGAGAAAGGCTTGGCTTCGACGTAAACGCCGCGGTCGTAGAGCATCTGGAAGGTGTCGCGCGCGCTGTGGCCGACCGCCAGCACGACATGGTCGGCGGCGATGCGTTCGCCGCCGGCGAGCACCACGCCGCGCACCTGGCCGTGGTCGACGTCGATGTCTTCGACGCGGTTTTGGAAGCGGATTTCGCCGCCGAGCGACTCTATGGTCGCGCGCATCTGCTCCACCACGCCTACCAGTCGGAAAGTGCCGATGTGCGGTTTGCTCACGTAAAGGATTTCAGGCGGTGCGCCGGCTTTGACGAATTCCGTGAGCACCTTGTGGCCGTGGTGCTTGGGGTCCTTGATCTGGCTGTGCAGCTTGCCGTCGGAAAAAGTGCCGGCGCCGCCCTCGCCGAACTGCACGTTGGATTCCGGATTGAGTTCGCCTTTGCGCCACAGGCCGAAAGTGTCCTTGGTGCGCTCGCGCACCGCCTTGCCGCGCTCCAGGATGATGGGGCGGAAGCCCATCTGCGCCAGGACCAGTCCGGCGAACAGCCCGCAGGGGCCGGTGCCGATCACCACGGGACGGGAAGCCAGCCCGGCCGGCGCCTGCGCAACGAAGCGATAGCTCGTGTCGGGCGTTGGTGCGACGTGCGGAACGCCCTTCAATCGCCGCAGCAGCGCCGGCTCATTGGTGACCTCGACGTCCAGCGTGTAGACGAACGCGATGGCCCCCGGCTTGCGCGCGTCGTAGCCCCTGCGCGCGATGGAGTAGCCGGCCAGTTCGCCTGCGGCTATACCGAGCCGCTTGAGTATTGCGGTCTTGATGTCGCTTTCGGGATGGTCGAGGGGAAGCTTGATTTCGGTAAGTCGCAACATGCTTGGTAGTCCGGAGGTATCCTGGGTGGGCCGACAGGCCGCTATTCTACTATGTCGTTTTCCCCGCACAAGAAAAGGCGAGGCCGGCGCGCGGGGCGGTTGATTTATTCTGTAATCTGTTTGGGTTAAACTTCGGGGCACATTGGGTCTGACAGGCGCTGTTTAGACAGCCGAAAAAGGGGAGCAGCAGTGATTCTTGTAACAGGTGGTGCCGGTTTCATCGGGTCGAATTTCGTGCTGGACTGGCTGGCCGGCGAGGGCTCGCCGCTGGTGAACCTCGACAAGCTGACCTACGCCGGCAACATGATGAACCTGGAGAGCGTCGCGGGCGATGCGCGCCATGTTTTCGTGCGCGGCGACATCGGCGACCGCGAGCTGGTCGGGCGCTTACTGCGCCAGTACAAGCCGCGCGCCATCGTCAATTTCGCGGCGGAAAGCCACGTGGACCGCTCCATCCACGGCCCGGAGGATTTCGTCCAGACCAACGTGGTAGGCACCTTTCACCTGCTGGAGGAAGCGCGCGCGTACTGGCAGGAGTTGGCCGGCAGCGAGCGCGAGAGCTTCCGCTTCCTGCACGTTTCCACCGACGAGGTCTACGGCTCGCTCGGCCCCGACGATGCGCCTTTCAGCGAGACCACGCCGTATGCGCCCAACAGCCCGTATTCCGCATCCAAGGCCGCTTCAGACCACCTCGTGCGGGCCTACCATCACACCTACGGCCTGCCCACGCTGACCACCAACTGCTCCAACAATTACGGGCCGTTCCAGTTCCCTGAGAAGCTGATCCCTCTGGTGCTGATGAACGCAGTCCAGGGCAAGCCGCTGCCGATCTACGGCGACGGCATGAACGTGCGCGACTGGCTGTACGTGGGCGACCATTGCAGCGCCATCCGCACGGTGCTGGCGCGCGGCCGCCTCGGCGAGACCTACAATATCGGCGGCTGCAACGAAAAGGCCAACATCGAAGTGGTGAAAACCATCTGCGCGCTGCTCGACGAGATGCATCCGGGCTCTCCGGTGACGCCGCACGCATCGCTTATCACCTATGTCAAAGACCGGCCGGGGCACGACCGGCGCTATGCCATCGACGCCAGCAAGATCGAGCGCGAATTCGGCTGGACCCCGCAGGAAACCTTCGAAACCGGCATGCGCAAGACGGTGCGCTGGTATCTGGACAACATGGCGTGGGTGGACAGCGTGGCCAGCGGCGACTATAAAAACTGGCTGGACAAGAATTACAGCGATAGGGGTGCTTCATGAAGGGAATCATACTCGCGGGCGGATCGGGAACCCGGCTATATCCGGTGACGCAGTCGGTGTCCAAGCAACTGCTGCCGATCTACGACAAGCCGATGATCTATTACCCGCTGTCGACGCTGATGCTGGCGGGGCTGCGCGACATCCTGATCATCTCCACGCCGGAGGATACGCCGCGCTTCGCGCAGTTGCTGGGGGACGGTTCCAAGTGGGGGATCAACCTTTCCTACGCCGTGCAACCCGCGCCGGAAGGGCTTGCGCAGGCTTTCATCATAGGCCGCGAATTCATCGGCACGGATAGCTGCGCGCTGGTGCTGGGCGACAATATTTTCTACGGCCACGAGTTCGCGCAGGACCTGCAGAAGGCGACGCACAAGCAAAACGGCGCCACCGTGTTCGCCTATCCGGTGACCGACCCCGAACGCTACGGCGTGGTCGAGTTCGACGCCGCCGGACATGCCGTGAGCCTGGAGGAAAAACCCAAGCACCCCAAGTCGCGCTACGCCGTGACCGGGCTGTATTTCTACGACAACCAGGTGGCCGACATCGCCGCATCGCTCAAGCCGTCGCCGCGCGGCGAGCTGGAGATCACCGACGTCAACCGGCGCTACCTGGAGCAGGGCAAGCTGGACGTCACGGTGATGGGACGCGGCATGGCGTGGCTGGACACCGGCACGCACGAGTCTCTGCTGGAGGCTTCGCTGTTCATCCAGACCATCGAAAAACGCCAGGGCCTGAAGATTGCCTGCCCCGAGGAAATCGCCTACCGCATGGGCTACATCACGGCGGAGCAACTGGAAAAGCTGGCCGAGCCGCTGAAGAAAAACGGTTACGGCCAATATCTGCTGGGCTTGCTGCGCGACAAGGTGTTTTGACCGGAAAAAGCAGCTGACCACAGAGACACAGAGGCATAGAGGAAAAGCAAGAGAAAAGAGGCAGGACCACGCTTCAACTGCCCCGTGAAAGGACAGTTCCTACCCGCCAATGTTTTTCTCTGTGTCTCTGTGCCTCTGTGGTAAATGAACTGCCGTTTTCAAGTGTAAGGAAGCCATGAACATCATCAAAACAGAAATTCCCGAAGTATTGATCATCGAGCCCAAGGTTTTCGGCGACGCGCGTGGCTTCTTCTTCGAAAGCTACAACCAGAAGGCCATGGCGGAGGCGGGCATCGCCGCCGCGTTCGTGCAGGACAATCATTCCCGCTCCGCCAAAAACGTGCTGCGCGGACTGCATTACCAGATCCAGCAGCCGCAGGGCAAGCTGGTGCGCGTGGTGGTCGGCGAGGTGTACGACGTGGCGGTGGACGTGCGCAAGAGTTCGCCCACCTTCGGCCAGTGGGTCGGCTTCAATCTCTCGGCCGAGAACAAGCGCATGGCGTGGATTCCGCCGGGCTTCGCGCACGGGTTTTTGGTGGTGTCCGACTACGCCGAATTTCTCTACAAGACCACGGATTTCTGGGCGCCGCAGCACGAGCGCTGCATCCGCTGGAACGACCCGGACCTGGCCATCGCGTGGCCGTTGCAGGGCGAGCCGCTGCTGGCGGCCAAGGACAGCGCGGGCCTGCAGCTCAAGGACGCCCAGGTGTTCCCCTGATGAAAATACTGGTGACCGCCGCACAGGGCCAGGTCGGCTGGGAGCTGCGCCGCACGCTGGCGACGCTGGGCGAGGTGGTGGCGGTGGACCGCCAGGCGATGGACCTGTCCGACCCCGATTCGGTCAGGAAATGCATCCGCGAAATCCAGCCCGGCCTCATCGTCAACGCCGCCGCCTACACCGCGGTGGACAAGGCGGAAACCGAGCCGGAACTCGCCATGATGGTCAACGGCACGGCCCCCGGCATCATGGCGGAAGAGGCGAAGCGTCTGGGTGCCGCCATCGTGCATTACTCCACCGACTACGTGTTCGATGGAGCCAAGGCCACGCCCTACACCGAGGACGATGCGACCAACCCGATCAACGTCTACGGCCGCAGCAAGCTCGCGGGAGAGCAGGCGATCCAGGCCGTCGGCGCGCCACACCTGATTCTGCGCACCAGTTGGGTGTACGGCGCGAGGGGAAAGAACTTTCTGCTGACCATCTTGCGCCTGGCGCGCGAGCGCGACGAACTTAAAATAGTGGACGACCAGATCGGCGCGCCGACCTGGAGCCGCACCATCGCCGAGGCCACCGCGCAGATGCTGGCGCAGAGGCACTCGGCCGCTGCCCTGGCGGAAGTCTCCGGCGTTTACCACCTCACCGCCGGCGGCCGAACCTCCTGGCATGGCTTCACCCAGGCGATCCTGGCGCATTCGCCGCTGTTCGTCAGTGGTGCGAGCAAGCCGCTGCTGCTACCGATTCCGACCTCCGAATACCCGTTGCCCGCCAAGCGGCCGATGAATTCCGTGATCGATAACGCCAAGCTGGCTAGCGTGTTCGGCTTGGCGCAAACGGATTGGGAGGCAGCGCTCAGGCTTTGTCTGGAAGCGGCCTGAGAGGGGGCTCTGCAAAAAGAAAACCCTCCCGCAGGGGGAGGGTCAGGTGGGAGGGGGAAACGGGGTGCGTTTCCCCTTGTGCTTCCAATCAACCGAGAACGGAACCGCTGCTTGCACCGCGGCGACGCAGTTGCAGCCCGATCAGGCCAACGCCCACGGCCATCATGGCCCAGGTGTTGGCTTCAGGTACGGCTGCAACGGCGCGGAATTCGGCGCGGGTGAAGTTCTCGCCGTTGAAGATGGTGGTCGTGTTGCCGAAGGTCGTCCAGGTAGCGCTGCCCAAGTCGCCGACGGAGCTGAGGTAGGCGAAGGAGGCCGTCACCAAATTGTTGGTGGGGTTGTCGTGGCTCAGCCTGAGCGCGATGAAGGGGGAGGCAAAGCTTGCTGCCGTGCTGTCCACTGTCACGTTCGAGGGAACGATGAAATCTGCCTTTCTGAAGTCGATATTGATGCCGCTTGCGGAGTTGCGCACCAAAAGGCTTACCCCATCGTTGCCACGAGCATCGCCGGTGGAGCCGGTCGCATCGGACAGTCGGATGCCGTAAGCGGTTCCCGCTACCGGAGCGGTGAGGTCGAAGACGGCGCTTACGGCGAAGCTAGAGTCCGCCATCAGGCCACCTGTGGTGCTGGTCATCAGCCGCGCCTGTTGCGCGTAGACCGGATTGTCGAAGGGGTCGCTGCTCAGCGCGGTGCCGCTATTGCTCAACTGCAGCTTGCCGCTACCGTCGAGGCTGTCCGACGCAAAGGTGCCGAAAATGTTGTAGTTTCCGGCGGTGCCTGCAGAAGTGCCGGCTATGTAGTTAGGGGCAAACAAATCGTTGGGCGCCAGCGAGTTGTTCGGGCTGTCGAAGGTGTCGCTAAAAATGGTGGTCATGGTCCCGCCGATCTTTTTGTCGATCTGGAACTGTTCTATGGAGTAGTTGAATGCCGGCACAGGGTCCACCGCGTGGGCGTTGGCGGCCAGGGTCAGCGCGACGAGCGATGCGGCTAGCGGTACGAAACGAAATGTCTTCATGTTCTTATCCTTCCCGTTGGTCAAGGGCGTTCGTCGACAAGCGAACACACCACAACGGGGTAGCAAATTGTGTGCCACGGTATCGCGCCTAGAACCGGCGCAACACCCGGTGGTTTTAGAACAGATCGGGCGTCGTCCAGTGTCGGTTTTTCGGGCACGGTGATGAAATTCGCGCAGTGTTCAAGAAAAAGGTGCGAAGGCCGGGCATGCATGGCGATGGCCGTCGGTGGCGTGCCGAAGGCATATCTTGTACGATGAGGCGCAGCAGCAAGCGCGTCACAATCGTGTTTTAGGATGACGCGCAGCAGTATCCGGGTCACAGGTTCCACGCTGTCTATTTTTGTTGAGCGCTTTTATGAAAATTCACCCCGTAATTCTTTCCGGCGGCTCCGGCACCAGGCTGTGGCCCATGTCCCGCGCGGCTTTGCCCAAGCAGTTGTTGCCGCTGGCGTCCGACCGCACCATGCTGCAGGAGACTCTGCTGCGCCTGCAGGGCATGGAAGAGGCGGCGGCGCCGCTGCTGGTGTGCAACAGCGAGCATCGTTTCCTGGTGGCCGAGCAGTTGCGCGAGATCGGCATCGCCCCGGACGCGCTGTTCCTCGAACCGGTCGGGCGCAACACCGCGCCGGCGGTCGCCGTGGCGGCCCTGTCGCTGGCCGCGTCGGACCCGGATGCGCTGATGCTGGTGCTGCCGGCGGATCATCTGATCCAGGACGTGGCTGCGTTTCACCAGGCGGTGCTGACGGCGGCGCAAGTCGCCCAAAGCGGCGCCATGGTCACCTTCGGCATCGTGCCCGGCGGGCCGGAAACGGGTTATGGCTACATCCAGCGTGGAGATGTGCTGAAGAGCAACGCAGGCTGCTACGCCGTGGCGCGTTTCGTGGAAAAGCCCGATCTGGCCACTGCGCAGGACTTCCTGGCCTCGGGCGACTTCTACTGGAACAGCGGCATGTTCCTGTTCAAGGCCGGGCGCTATCTGGAAGAGCTGCAACGCACGCGGCCGGACATCCTGGCTGCCTGCCGTGCCGCTTTCGAGCGCAGCTTCCGCGACCTGGATTTCGTGCGCCTGGACGAGGCCGCGTTCGCCGCGTGCCCCTCGGAATCCATAGACTACGCCGTGATGGAGCACACCGCCGACGCCGTGGTGGTTCCGGTGGACATCGGCTGGAACGACATTGGCTCGTGGTCCGCTCTGTGGGAAGTGGGCAGCAAGGACGCAGCGGGCAACGTGGTGCGCGGCGACGTGTACCTGGACGGTTCCAGCAACTCTTTCATACGCGCCGAGGGCCGCATCGTGGTGGCCATCGGCATCGAGGACATGGTCGTGGTCGAGACCGCAGACGCTGTCCTGGTCGCGCACAAGGACCAGGTGCAGGACGTGAAGAAGGCAGTCGAGCATCTCAAGCGCATGGGACGTAGCGAGCACATCAACCATACCCGCGTGTTCCGCCCCTGGGGATGGTACGAAGGCATAGACGCCGGCGAACGCTTCCAGGTGAAACGCATCATGGTGAAGCCCGGTGAGAAGCTGTCGCTGCAAATGCACCACCATCGCGCCGAGCACTGGGTGGTGGTGACCGGCACGGCGCGTGTCACGCGCGGCGACGAGATTTTGCTGGTGGCCGAGAACCAGTCCACTTACATTCCGCTGGGCGAAACGCATCGCCTGGAGAACCCCGGAAAAGTGCCTCTGCACATGATCGAAGTCCAATCCGGGCCTTATCTGGGCGAGGACGACATCGTGCGTTTCGAAGACATCTACCAGCGCGGCTGAACGTCTTCCCGGCATGGCTGCATTTAGCTTCAATGGCAAGTGGTTGGGCAAGGGCTGGCGCTGGCTTTGTTTCGCCGCATCCTTGGTCCTGATCGCAAACCTGTTCTACCTCGGCAGCCAGCCTTTCGCCGTCGGCCTGTTCCAGCCGCCCTACGACAAAATCGCGCACTTCGCGGCTTTCGGCGGCATGGCGCTGCTGCTGACGCTGGCGTCCGTTGGCCGCTGGCCGCTGGCAGTCGTGTGCGCGGTGGCTGTGGTGGGCGCGATGGACGAGTGGCACCAGGTCTACTTGCCCGGCCGTTCGCCTGATATTGGAGATTTGGCCGCCGATATCGTTGCGGCCGCCGCCGTGGTTGTCGCAGCGGCCCTGCTGCGAGGCGCCGCTTCCCGCGGCACCAATTGAGCACCGTCTTGGCAGACACGGAATGCAATGGCAATATTCGTATCGACAAATGGCTCTGGGCTGCGCGGTTCTGGAAGACCAGGTCGCTGGCGGCCGACGCGGTGGCGGGCGGCAAGGTCAAGCTCAACGGGGAGCGAGTGAAGGCGGCCAAGTCCGTCCGCGTCGGCGATGAGTTGAGCATCCGTGTCGGGCCTTATGAATACGTGGTGCACGTTCTCGGCCTGTCCGGCCGGCGCGGCCCCGCAGCGGAAGCGGCCCTGCTTTATGAGGAAACCGCGCAGAGCAAAACCGCAAGGGACGAACTGGCCGCGCGGCTGTCCGCCGATAGGACGCATGATGCCCATGAAAAGGGGCGCCCCACCAAGAGGGCACGGCGGCAGATCATCCGGTTTACGCGCGGCGGAGATTGAGAGGAGCCAAAATGAGCGACAAGCTTTCCAAGAGCAAGGAAGAGTGGCAATCCGAACTGACTCCAGAACAGTACCGCGTTTGCCGGGAAAAAGGCACGGAGCGGGCGTTTACCGGGCAGTACTGGGACAACAAGGAGAAGGGGCAGTACCGCTGTGCCTGCTGCGGCGCCGAGTTGTTCAGCTCCGAGGCCAAGTTCGATTCGGGTACCGGCTGGCCGAGCTTTTGGGCGCCCGCAACGGCGGAAAACGTCGCCACCGAGACCGACAGGAGTTTGTCGATGGCGAGGACGGAAGTCCTCTGCAGCCACTGTGGAGCGCACTTGGGTCATGTGTTCGAGGATGGTCCTGCCCCGACGGGCCTGCGTTACTGCATCAATTCCGCTTCGCTCAAGTTTGATAAGGATCGCTAGTGGCTGGCGCCGGAGCAACGATGCGAACTTTTCGCGGCCCGATTCTGGCGGTGTTTTTGCTTGTGATTGGCGCAGTGGCGCAGGCTGGTTTCAAGGAGGCGTCCAACGCATACAAGAGCGGGAACTACCCCGTCGCGTTGAATGAATTCAAGCGCCTTGCGGCCAATGGCGATGCAAGTGCGCAATTCAACCTTGGCTTGATGTATGCCAACGGCCACGGCGTTTCGCAGGATTTCCAGGAGGCGATGGTGTGGTATCGGAAGGCGGCTGAGCAAGGGAATGCGGCCGCGCAGATCAACCTGGGGTGGATATACGCTCAGGGACAGGTGGTGACGCGGGATTTCGAGCAGGCATTGGCGTGGTACCGCAAGGCGGCCGATCAGGGCGATGCCGGCGCGCAGCTCAACGTTGGATGGATGTATGCACTAGGGCAAGCCGTGCCGCAGGATTACCGCCAAGCGGTGGCGTGGTACCGCAAGGCGGCCGAGCAGGGGAGCGCGAGCGCGCAGTACAACCTTGGGCTGATGTACGTCAATGGACACGGCGTGCCGACCGACCTGGTGCAGGCGCACAAGTGGTTCGACCTGGCTGTGGCCAAAGGCAACGAAGACGTTCAGCAGAACCGCTATGCGGTCGAAGCCAAGATGAGCCGCGAACAAATACTAAGGGCGCAGTCGCTGGCGCGCGACTGGCTGGCGAAGCACAAGTGACCAGCCCGGAAAGCCGCACCCTGGAGTCGGGTTCACGCGCGCCGTTGCCGCCTATGGTCCGGCCAAGTGTTACCCACGCAACCGCGGAAAAAACACATGGGCCAGGCAATTGCCTGGCCCATGCTCTGTTTGGTGCCCCGAACACGAATCGAACGTGTGACCTACCCCTTAGGAGGGGGTTGCTCTATCCACTGAGCTACCGAGGCGGGAGGCCGTATTTTAGCCCAAAATGCCGCGATGAAGAAAAACTATCGCGGCGCTGCACGTGCCGGGGAGCGAAGGAGAGGGAGGACTGATGGCTGCCTTGGCTAAGCCGCGCTGGGATCTTTTTTGCACCGTGGTCGACAACTACGGCGACATCGGTGTGGGGTTTCGGCTGGCCCGGCAACTCGCCGCCGAGCATGGCCTGACGGTGCGGCTGTGGGTGGACGATGTCGCGAGCTTCCGCAAGATTTGCCCGGAAATCGATCCGGGTCTCGACGCGCAGTCGGTGCGCGGTGTGGAGGTGCGCCGCTGGGCGGAGCCGTTTCCGGACGTGGAGCCCGCCGACGTGGTGGTGGAAGCCTTCGGCTGCGCGTTGCCGCAGAAATACGTCGCCGCAATGGCGGCCAGAGAGCGCAAGCCGGTTTGGATCAATCTGGAGTATCTGAGCGCCGAGGACTGGGTCTCGGGGTGCCACGGCCTGCCGTCGCCGCATCCGAGTCTGCCGCTGGTGAAGTATTTTTTCTTCCCCGGTTTTGGCTCCGGCACGGGCGGGCTTTTGGCCGAGCGCGGGCTTGCGCAGCGGCGCGCCGAGTTCCAGCGCGATGCAGCGGCGCTCGGGGCCTTCTGGCGCGGGCTGGACTTGCCGCTGCCTGCGCCGGAGGAACTGCGGGTTTCCCTGTTCTGCTACGAGAACGACGCGCTTTCCGGCCTGTTCGAGACTTGGGCGGAGCAGGCGTTTCCCGTGCGTTGCCTGGTTCCCGAGGGGAGGGTGCTGGGGCAGGTCGGTGCTTTCTTCGGCGCGCCCGAGATACGGGCCGGAAACGTCTTGCGCAAGGGCAGCCTGGAGGTCCGTATTTTGCACTTCGTCGAGCAGGACGACTACGACAGGCTGCTGTGGGCATGCGATCTCAACTTCGTGCGCGGCGAGGATTCCTTCGTGCGCGCGCAGTGGGCGGCAAGGCCCATGGTCTGGCATATTTATCCGCAGCAGGAAGGGGCGCACTGGGTCAAGATCAATGCTTTCCTGGATATCTACTGCGCCGAATTGCCGCCGGAAGTCGCGGCGCAGTTGCGCGCTTTGTGGCAGGCATGGAATCGGGGAACAGGGGCGGGGACGGCCTGGGCCGGCTTCTGGCAGCACCGTTCCGCACTGGAAGCGCATGCGCGGCGCTGGGCGGAGGCTCTGGCAAAAAATGCCGACCTGGCATGGAACCTCGTGCAATTTTGCAGCACTAAGGTATAATTCCAGGTTTTTCTGGCGTTTAAATCCACTTTTCTCAGGACAGGACAATGAAGACAGCACAGGAAACTCGCGCAGGCAACGTCATTATGGTTGGCAAGGACCCCATGGTCGTGCTGAAAGCCGAGTTCACCAAATCCGGCCGCAACGCCTCCGTGGTCAAAATGAAACTCAAGAACCTGCTCACGGACTCCGTGATGGAATCCGTCTACCGGGCGGACGACAAATTCGGCGTGGTCGTTTTGGACCGCAAGGAAGTGACCTACTCCTACTTCGCCGACCCCATGTACGTGTTCATGGACCCCGAGTTCAACCAGTTCGAGGTCGAAGCGGAAACCATGGGCGACGCGCTCAACTACCTCCAGGACGGCATGGCCTGCGACGTGATTCTGTATCAGGAAAAACCGATTTCGGTCGAATTGCCGAACACGATAGTCTCCGAGATCGTATACACCGAACCGTCCGTGCGCGGCGACACTTCGGGCAAAGTGATGAAGTCGGCCAAGGTTGCCACCGGTTTCGAGCTGCCAGTCGCAGCTTTTTGCGAGATCGGCGACAAGATCGAGATCGACACTCGCACCGGCGAATTCAAGCGTCGCGTCGCGGGTTAAGTAGCGAAACTAGCTTCCGCACGGAAGGTAAGATCGAGAGCGGGCAGGATGCATGGCATCTTGCCCGCTTTTCTTTTGTGCTCTTGAACCTTGAACCTTGAACCTCGACGGTAAGGGCTCAGTCCGTTTCCTGCTCCAGAACGAACCTTGCGCCGCGGTCCTGGCCCAGCGCGGACACCAGATACGGCATCGTCTCTTGCAGCATTTTATACAGCGTCCATGGCGGGTTGACGATAAACATGCCGCTGCCGTGCATGCCTATGCCGTCGGCAGATGGAGCCCGTATCGTCAGGGCGACGTGCAGCCAGTTTTTGCCGGCCATGCGTTTCAGCTTGTCCGGCAGTTCCTTCGATTCCATGCGGGAAAGCTGGGGATACCATAGCGCATATGTCCCGGTGCCGAAGCGCGACAGGCTGTCGCGCAGGACCTGAACCACCTGCCGGTAGTCTTCGCGCAGTTCATAGGCCGGATCGATCAGGATCAGCCCGCGGCGGGAAGGCGTCGGCAGCAGCGCTTTGAGGCCGGCGAAGCCATCCGTAGCGGCAACGACGACGCGTCGTCCGGCGTCTTTGAAATTGTCCTGCAACAGCTTGCTGTCGCTGCTGTGCAGTTCGAACAGGCGCAACTGATCCTGTGCACGTATCGAACGCCAAGCCAGCCATGGCGAGCCGGGATAGGCGCGGAGCAGACCATTCGGGTTCAGTTCGCGCACCAGGTCGACGTACTCTGCCAGCGGCGCGGGTAGATCCGTGCGCGACCATAGCCGGCTGATGCCCGTTTGATGCTCCGCCAGTTTCGTGGCGTAGCCGCTATCCAGCGCGTACAAACCCGCCCCGGCGTGGGTGTCGATGACCCAGAACGGCTTGTCCTTCTGGCTCATATAGCGAACCAGTTGCACGAGCAGCATGTGTTTCAGCACGTCGGCATGGTTGCCGGCGTGAAAGGCGTGGCGGTAACTCAGCATGCGGTTTCTTTACCTGTTGCGTTGGTCATGCAGGGGGCTGAATTCTAGAGGATTTGTCGGCAGAAGTCAGCCTTGTCCAATGACAAGTGAGCCTGGGCGAGGGTGTATGTTTCCAGCGTGAGATGAGCCTGGAGGGGCGGAAGTTGGGATCATGGAGGCATGATCGCGACTTTACATACCCAAGGACTACAGACGTCGGCACAGAGCCATGGCCGGCAAATATCTGCCAAAGAAATAGCGGCGTTCTGTCTTGTACAAAAAGGGAGGCAGCCGTCTTTCAGCAAGCCCAAAAAAACGGGCACCCGTGGGTGCCCGTTCTCTTACAAATGCCTATCGCTTACATGGCGAGCGGCTTGTGCATCACGGTGACGCAATTGGACGTGCCGGTGCCCTTGATGTCGGACATCATCGGGTTGGCCAGGTTGATGCCCGAAAGATCGAAAGTGAAGGTGCCGTTGAGGCACAGGGTGCCCACCTTGCCGGCATCCGGGCCGGCGACGCCGACCACCGCCGAGCAGCCTGCCATGCGCACGCTCATGCTTTGTGCAGAAAGCTGGCCCACTTCAACCGGCCCAATGCCTGTGAACGCGCGGCCTTTCATGCGCATCGCCTCGACGGACGCTGCATCGAACATTCCGGTGGTGTCGACAATCGACTGATAGGTGCTGTCGCCGATCACCAGGTTGCAGTGGTTGCAGGTCCAGTCGATGATCGCGGGCACGCTAGGCATGGGGCCGGCGCCGTCCAGATACGCTTTCATTCCCATGGCCATCTGCGCGAAGCTCATGGGGAAGGCGGCCTGGCCTTCGACCGTGCCGACTGCTTTCTCCAGTTCGGTCAGTTTGCCGTTACGTTTGTTGGTCTCAACGGAGTAGACCTTGCCCGAATAGTTGAACATCAGGCTGCCCGCCGCATCGAACGTAAACGTGTCCGTGGCCGGATCCTTGGCGATGGAGCCGCTGATCACGGACTTGTCGAACATCGTTGTGAGCAGATCGTCGATAGGGGGGAGCTTTGTTCCATCCGCAAGACTGGCCGCACTAAAGCCGAGGCCAACAACCAGCGTAGTTGCAGCAAGACAATTTCTGAACAATCGCATTTCTTGATCTCCTTAATTGGTGGTCGTTCTGGATGCCCCTTCATCCCCTTGTAAGCAGAGCCCGCAAACAGCCAAATGCTCTTCTCCCAAAGCTGCGAGTGGAGCGATTACCCGCAATGCATTCATCCTATCATGATGCGAGCATGTTGTATGGTCTGCTAGCGCGAGCCGAGTTCTGCCGTGTCGGATTCGTACGGTAAACCTGGCTCCAAAAATTCGCCATGTCGTCGCCTCAGGTGCCCCGTTTGGGCTTGTGCTCTGGTGCCGCGGGCTGACTATGTTTAAACTTCGGTGTTCCAACCCCACTCCACGCTGGTCCGCACCGGAAACTGATATGGCCTATGTAGTCGCGGTTGCCGCGCCGATTGGCGGCGGCAAGAGCTCGTTGGTGAGAGCGCTGGCGCAGGCCCTGGGCGGTGCGGCCACCATGCATTTCGATCATTACGAACGCGCTACGGACAAGTCTGTGGCCGAGCTGGTGGAGTGGATGGCGCGGGGCGCTGATTTTGACGAGTTGAGTGCGCCCAATCTGGCGCGGGATCTGGTGGCATTGAGGCGTGGTGCGGCGGTGGTCGATCCAGTGACTCAGGCGGAGATCGCGCCGGGCAACTACGTCGTGTTCGAGATGCCGCTGGGGAGGGAGTACAGCGCAACGGCGCCATTGATCGACCTGCTGATCTGGGTGGACGTGCCGTTGGACATCGCACTGGCGCGCAAGCTGAAGGAGTTCACGGGGTCGTTCATGTCGCGGCAGCAGTGCGCGCCGCAGGAATTCGTCGTCTGGCTGGATAACTATCTGGACCATTACCTGACGGCTATTCGCGATGTGCTTTGCATACAGGAAGCGCGGGTGCGGGCGAAAGCGGATGTCGTAGTCGATGGCCGCAACGGTCTTGAAGCGATGGTGCAGCAGGCGATGCAGGAGATACTGAAAAGATGCCCGGAGCCGTTGCGATGAACGGACCGCATGTCGACCAAGCCGATGAACTCGGCTATCTCTGCGTCGACGATTTCGTGGCGGATTTCGTTGGCGCCCGTGCGCTGGCCAGCGCCCTGGAAACGGGTCTCATCGACGACCTGGTGCAGCACCAGCCATGCGCGCCGACTGACCTCGCGGCGCGGCGCGGGATGGATGGGCGCGGGCTGCGCTTGCTGCTGGACATGCTGCGCGCCAATCGCGTCGTCGAGCATGGCGATGGGTTGATAAAGCTGAGTGTGCCTTTCATGGCGGCGCTACGTTACCGCGATCTGCTCGAAACAAAGCTGTATTTCGCCAATCTGGTGGCACCGGATTTTCTCGACCTGTTCACCGTTTTGCTGACCAACCCGGCCCGTTTTGCCGAGAAGGCCAGGGTGTTCGATCTGTTTTCCTACGGGCGCTGTTTCGAGCCCAGTCCGCAGAACTACCAGCTCACCGCGCGCTGGATGCGCATCACCACCGCCTTCACCAAATACGAGGCGGCGGTGTGCCTGAAGCACCACGATTTTTCGCGCTACCGGCGCCATCTGGACATCGGCGGCAACAGCGGCGAATTCGCCCTGCGCATCTGCAAGCAGCACCCGCGCCTGCGCTCCACCGTGGTCGACCTGCCGCTGGTGTGTGAAACCGGCGCCAAGCACGTTTCCGCCGAGCCGGAGGCGCACCGGATAGCCTTCGTCAAATCGGCCGGGACGCAGGATGCGACGCCGCAGGGCTTCGACCTCGTGACCTTCAAATCCATGCTGCACGACTGGCCCGACCAGGAGATGCAGCACTTCCTGGAAAAGGCGCATCGCTCCCTGGTCCCCGGCGGCACCCTGCTTATTTTCGAACGTGCACAGATGGAGGTCGGCGGCGCCCAGGTGCCCTACGCCTTCATCCCGTTCATGCTGTTTTTCCGCTCCTATCGCGCGCCCGAGGTGTACCGGGAGCACCTGGAGAGGCTGGGTTTTCACGACATCGAGATTCAGGTGGTGGAGCTGGAAATGCCATTTATCCTGATCACGGCCAAGAAGTGAAAGGGGCGCAAGTGGCTACGCTGGAATACACGACGCCGCAGGATCAATATTTCGACTACTGCCTGTGGGACTACCGGCCGATTGCCCCGCCCGAAAACAAGCTGCGCTCGGTCAACCTGCTCCATCAATCTTTCGACGTCGACGGCATGGGCGAGCGCGCGCAAGAACTGGTCCAGGCCATACGCGAGGGTTTCGGCGAGTCGCGCACGGTGTGGGGCATCAAGCAGGAACAGGGGCGCATCGGTTGGGAGCTGTATTTCTACGACTACGACAGGCTGAAGCGGCAGCGCTCCATCCCTAGGCTGCTGGAGATCGTCAGGCCGTGGATCGCTTGCGACGTGGAGACCAGCGAGCAACACGACTATTTCATGTTCTCCATCGACCTCGACCAGGCGTTGATCGCGGGGACCAAACCCCTGGATGAAATCCAGATGTACATCGGCAACGTGGGCAGCCAGGTGTCGTCCGGCATTTGCTACGCGGTGACGAAGACGCAAACCACGCTGAAGAACTTCTACTTTTTCTTCGACGCGAAGAAGCAAATGAACGAGATCGTCGGGAAAGTCTGTTCTTCCGCCTACCTCAGCCTCCCGCACCTCGACCTCAACGCCATCCTGTGGCCGGAACTGCGCGATTGCCAGACCATCGTCGTGGCCAACAAACGCACACATGACGGGGTGTATTTCTCGCGCATCAACGTCGATCAACTGCTCTTTTTCCTGAAGAAAATGCGCTACCCTGAAGCGCACGTCGCCTTCGTCGAGCAGAACAAATCGCGCCTGGACCATCTGCTCTACGACGTCGGTTTCGACTACCGCATGCAGGGCAACAGCCTGCATATCCTGAAGAGCGCTTACTACGGGGTTTTCTGATGGGCCGTTTCGACTACAGCCGCTATGTGTCGCTGACCATGGAGTTCCGCTGCAACCTCAAGTGCGTGCACTGCATGATAGAGGGCACCATGGACGTTCTCGCGCCGCAGCCGGTGGAGCAGTTCACGGCGCTGCTGGAGCACAACGCCATGCATCGCCAGTGGAGCGGGGTGATCCTCACCGGCTCCGAGATCACGCTGCACCGCGACCTGCCCGAGTGGGCGCGCATGGCGCGGCGGCACGGCTTCGAACACGTGCGCATCCAGACGCACGGGATGCGGCTGGCGAGCCGCAGTTTCTGCGAGGAACTGATAGATGCCGGCGTGGACGAGTTCTTCATCAGCGTCGCCGCGGCGGATGCTGCGGCCCACGACGCCATCACCACGGTGCCCGGTTCCTTCGACAAGACCCTGCGCGGCCTGGAAAACCTGGAAGCCTACGACAACGTCACCACCATCACCAACACCGTGGTCACGGCGCAAAGCTACCGCCAACTGCGCCCTTTGGTGGAGCGGCTGGCAACGCTGCAGCGCCTGGCCCAGATGGAGTTCTGGGTGTACTGGCCGATGAGCGAGAAGGACGAAAAAGGCCTGATCGCCTCCCATCTCGACGTGCTACCTCACCTCAAGGACGGCATCGCCGCGGCGCGCGCGCTGGGCCGCGGCGTGGAGGTGAAGAACTTCCCGGAATGCCTGCTGGGTGCGGATCGCGACGCACTCGACAACGACCAGCCGCAACTCTTCATCGACCCCGCCTTCTGGACCCAGTTCATGCGCAACGGCTTTCACCAGTGCGCCCACCGCGCGCAATGCGGGTCGACGCAATGCCTGGGGTTGAACAGCGCCTACGTGGACAACTTCGGCTGGCACGCCGACGTGCTCAGCCCATTCCCCAAAGCGGACGCGGCCTGAAGGCATGGGTGTGGAAACGGACAAGGCGCGGCATCTCCTCGCCCTGCTAAAAGACATCCCGCTGGCGGGCTTCGACCGCTCCTTCAAGATGACCGACAAGCTCCTGCTGGGGCATCGCTTCCTGCTGGGCGTGCGCAAGGAGCAGATCGGGGCGGACCGGCTTTGGGGCATTTGCGCCGGCATGGGCATGCCGGGCGAATATGCGGCGGCATTCGCCGATGCGCTGCCCAATGCCAACACCGTCCATTTCGGTTTCGAGGAAAACGAACATGGCTGTGTCTACAAGGTCTATCTGGAGTTCTGGGCCAGGCTCAACGAGCACATCCGCAGCAACGAAACCGGCGGCGCGCTGCTGCACCTGGCTTTCAAGTGGGATGCGCTGGACGACAGCAAAAGGGCCGTCACCCGTTACATCTGCCATCCGCATCTTTCCGTCGCAGATATCCTGAGCAGAATGGCTGGCACCTACGCCGGCCATACGGACAAGACCTCATGCGAAATCGCGCAAGACATCGTCAAACTCGCCGCCCCGCGCATGCCCAGCGGCGCGCCCATGTACCTGGAAGTCTGCGAAGCCGGCAACCCGCGGCTGTCCTTCGACATCAACCTGCACCAGGCGAACTTGAAATTGCAGGACGTGCGCCATCTGCTCTCGCAAATGTCCCGGCACTACGCCATACCATCCGCGCCGTTCGAGGCCTTCCACAGCGGGATCGAGGGCAGCGACCTTGGGCACATCTCGGCCGGGATCGACCGCCATGGCAGGGATTTTCTGACGACTTACTACGAGCCTTAAAGGAAAACGGTAGAGGCAAAAAAAAGCCCGCGCAAGCGCGGGCGAAAGTACTTAACGAAGAGGCTAATGCACTCGCCATTATCCGGAGATTTGCTTACCTGGACCTTACGGGCAGAGGGGGCGTTTAGCCCTACGAGAAAACATAAAGGCAGCTTGTGGCAAGCTGCCTTTATGCGATTGAGTGCTTTGGTACCGAGAGTCGGAATCGAACCGACACGCCCTCGCGGGCACTGGATTTTGAGTCCAGCGCGTCTACCAGTTCCGCCATCCCGGCACTCAGAAGGCGGATTATCCCGAAAAACATGGGCCGAGGCAAGCGTGGTGCGCATCGAGTGGGACGGGGCGGTGCCTGAGGTATAATCCCGGCGGTGCTGTCTGCGCTCTGCAGGCGCCAGTTTTCTTTGAAGCCCCACATTGATGCAGACCAGTGATTTCGATTTTGAACTCCCGCCCGATTTGATTGCGCAGTTCCCGCCGGAACGCCGCGCGCAGAGTCGTTTGCTGTGCCTGGACGGTGCCAGCGGGGCAATGCGCGACGCGCAGTTCGGCGAGCTGCCGCAGTTTCTGCGGGCGGGCGACGTGCTGGTGATGAACGATACGCGCGTGATCAAGGCGCGCCTGTTCGGAAAAAAGGACAGCGGGGGGCAGGTCGAGGTGCTGGTGGAGCGGGTGCTGGGCGACCACCGCTCCTTGGCGCAGGTTCGCGCCAGCCATTCCCCCAAGGCGGAATCGTGGCTTGAATTCGGCCATGGTGTGGCGGCGCGGGTGACGGGGCGGCAGGGCGAGTTCTTCGAGCTTGAGTTTGCCGGGGAGCAGCCCTTGCTTGAACTGCTCGATCTGTACGGCAGCCTGCCCTTGCCACCTTACATTGAGCGAGGAGCTGAAGCGGAGGACGAGGCGCGCTACCAGACCGTGTACGCGCGCCAGCCCGGAGCGGTGGCGGCGCCGACGGCGGGGCTGCATTTCGACGAGGCCATGCTGGAACAGATACGCGGGATGGGCGTGGAGCTGGCCTACGTCACGCTGCACGTGGGCGCCGGCACGTTCCAGCCGGTGCGTGTGGAAGAGCTCTCCGAGCACCGCATGCACAGCGAGTGGTACCAGGTGCCGCAGGCCACGGTGGATGCGATCGAACGCGCCAAAAGCAATGGCGGGCGCGTGATGGCCGTTGGCACCACCAGCCTGCGCGCGCTGGAAGCCGCGGCGGCCAGCGGCACGCTGCAGCCGGGTTTGGGCGAGACCAATATCTTTATCGTGCCGGGCTACCGTTTCCGCGTGGTGCAGCGCCTGCTCACCAACTTCCACCTGCCGCGCTCCACGCTGCTGATGCTGGTGTCGGCGTTCGGCGGCATGGACAACATCCGCCGCGCCTACCGCCACGCGGTGCAGGAGCGCTATCGTTTTTTCAGCTACGGCGATGCCATGCTTATCGAAGGACAACATGAAATTTGAATTGCACAAGACCGACGGCGCCGCGCGCCGCGGCACTCTGACGCTCGCCCATGGCACGGTCGAAACGCCTGCCTTCATGCCGGTCGGCACTTACGGCACGGTCAAGGCGATGAGTCCGGCGGAGCTGAAGGAAATCGATGCGCACATCGTGCTCGGCAATACCTTTCACCTGTGGTTGCGCCCTGGCATGGAGGTCATCGAAGCGCACGGCGGCCTGCACCGCTTCATGGGCTGGGATGGTCCGATCCTGACCGACTCCGGCGGGTTCCAGGTGTTCAGCCTGGGCGAGTTGCGCAAGATCAGCGAGGAGGGGGTGAAGTTCCGTTCCCCGGTCAACGGCGATCCCTGCTTCCTCACCCCCGAGGAATCCATGCGCATCCAGCGCGTGCTGAATTCCGACATCGTCATGGTGTTCGACGAATGCACGCCGTATCCGGCCGATCTCAAGCAGGCGGAGGATTCGATGCGGCTTTCCTTGCGCTGGGCCGAGCGCTCCAAACGTGCCCACGAAGGCAACCCGAACGCCTTGTTCGGCATCGTGCAGGGCGGCATGCATGAGGGTCTGCGAGATGCGTCGCTTGCTGGACTGCTGCAGATCGGCTTCGACGGCTATGCCATCGGCGGCCTGTCGGTGGGCGAGCCCAAGGAGGACATGCTGCGCATCCTGGCGCATGTGACCCCGCAGATGCCGCAGGACAGGCCGCGCTACCTGATGGGCGTGGGTACACCGGAGGACATCGTCGACGCCGTGCAGGCCGGGGTGGATATGTTCGACTGCGTGATGCCCACGCGCAATGCGCGCAACGGCTGGCTGTTCACCCGGCATGGCACGGTCAAGATCAAGAACGCCGGCTATCGGCTGGACGTGCGCCCGCTGGATGAGCAGTGCGGTTGTTACACCTGCCGCAACTTTACCCGTTCCTATCTGCACCACCTGCATCGCATCGGCGAGATCCTCGGCGCGCGCCTCAATACCATCCATAACCTGTTCTATTATCAGGAACTGATGCAGGGGCTGCGCGGCGCCATTGCGGCAGGTACGCTCGCGCAGTTCGTGCAAGACTTTAGGCAGGCGCGCAGTACATCATGCTAGAATGGCCGCTTTTGTTTTGGCCGGTAAGCGCCTAAATTTTGGAGAAACAACGTGTTAATTAGCCAAGCCTACGCTGCCGCCGCACCTGCGGGCGGCGCCGCCTTCGACGTCATGAGCATGGTTCCGCTCGCCGTGATATTCGTGCTGTTTTATTTCATGCTCATCCGCCCGCAGATGAAGCGCGCCAAGGAGCAGAAAGACATGCTGGGCGCCCTGCAAAAGGGCGATGAAGTGGTCGCTGCCGGCGGGGTGGTGGGCAAGGTGGTCAAGGCGGGTGACCAATACATCAGCCTGGAAGTCGCCGACAACGTCGTCATCCAGGTGCAGAAACAGGCAGTGCAGTTGCTGTTGCCCAAGGGCACCATCAAGGGCATCAATTCCTAATTGAAATTCGGGGTCGTTGAATGAACCGTTATCCGCTCTGGAAAAATATAATCATCGCGGCGGCGGTCGCGCTGGGCCTGCTCTACACGTTGCCCAACTTTTTCGGCGAGGTTCCGGCAGTGCAGGTGTCGCCGGCGCGGGCCACCCTCAAGGTGGATCTGCCGCTGCAGCAGCAGGTTGAAGATGCTCTGACCAAGGCGCATATCGCCTACAACGGGGTGTTCCTCGATCCCAACAGCATCAAGGTTCGCTTCAAGGATACCGACGCGCAGTTGAAAGCCAAGGATGTGCTGCAAACCAGCCTGGGCTCGCGCGGATACGTCATTGCCCTCAACATGCTATCGAGCTCGCCCAAGTGGCTGTCCGCGATGGGCGCGCTGCCCATGTACCTGGGGCTGGATCTGCGCGGGGGCGTGCACTTCCTGCTGCAGGTGGACATGAAAGCGGCGCTGGACAAGGCCATCGACCGCTACAACGGCGACATCCGCGGCCTGCTGCGCGACAAGAAAATCCGCTACTCGGGCGTGAGCCGCGAAGGCCAGGCCGTGGTGGTCAAGTTTGCGGACGCCGCGGCGCGCGCCAAGGCCTCCTCCGAAATACAGAACATGACCCAGGACCTGCTGCTCAAGGAGCAGGACGCAGGCGGTGAGTTCGACCTGGTCGCGACGCTGAAGGTGGAGGCGCAAAAACGCATCCAGGAATTTGCCGTGCAACAAAACATCACCACCCTGCGCAATCGCGTCAACGAACTGGGCGTGGCCGAGCCCATCATCCAGCAGCAGGGGCCGGATCGCGTGGTGGTGCAACTGCCGGGCGTGCAGGATACCGCCAAGGCGAAGGAAATCCTCGGCCGCACGGCGACCCTGGAAATCCGCATGGTGGACGAGGAACACGACGTCGCAGCCGCTGCACGCGGACAGGTTCCTTTCGGCACGGAGCTTTATACCGAGCGCGGCGGCGCGCCGGTGCTGGTCAAGAAGGCCGTGGTGCTGACCGGCGATTACATCACCGACGCGTCGCCCGGCTTCGACAGCCAGTCGAACCAGCCCGCCGTGCACATCAACCTGAACGGCACCGGCGCACGCAAGTTCAAGGAAGTGACGCGCGAAAACGTCGGCAAGCGCATGGCGATCCTGCTCATCGAAAAAGGCAAGGCGGAAGTCATTACCGCCCCGGTGATCCGCGAGGAAATCGGCGGCGGCCGCGTGCAAATCACCGGCATGGAAAGCCCGCAGGAGGCCAGCGACGTGGCCCTGCTGCTGCGCGCCGGCGCACTCGCCGCCCCGATGGAAATCATCGAGGAGCGCACCGTGGGCCCCAGCATGGGGGCGGAAAACATAGCCAAGGGCTTCGATTCCAACATATACGGCTTCATCGCCATTGCCCTGTTCATGGTCATGTACTACCGGTTCTTCGGAATGATCTCCACCATCGCCCTCAGCGCCAACGTGCTTTTCCTGGTGGCCATGCTCTCGCTGCTGCAAGCCACGCTGACGCTGCCCGGCATGGCGGCAATCGCGCTCACCGTGGGCATGGCGATCGACTCCAACGTGTTGATCAACGAGCGCATCCGCGAAGAACTGCGCAGCGGCATCTCGCCGCAAGCGGCGATCTTCGCCGGCTACGAGCGTGCCTTCGGCACCATTCTGGATTCCAACATCACCACCTTCATCGCCGGCGCGGCCCTGTTCTGGCTCGGCTCCGGCCCGGTGCGCGGCTTTGCGGTGGTGCTGTGCCTCGGCATCCTGACCTCTATTTTCAGCGCGGTGGTGGTGTCTCGCGGCCTGGTGAACCTGACCTACGGACGCAAGGCGAGGCTGGAGAAGGTTTCGATTTGATTGTGTTCCCCGTAGGGTGCGCCGTGCGCGCCTTGCGGCAAGGTGTTGGTGCGCATGGCGCCCCCCACCTGTCAACCGTTTAGACTACAGGAAACGACATGCTGGAATTTTTCAACATCAAACGCGACATCCCGTTCATGAGCTACGCCCGGGTGACCACGGTGATCTCTCTGGTCACTTTCATTCTGGCCGTGGCCGCGCTGGGCTTGAAGGGCCTCAACCTGGGCGTGGACTTCACCGGCGGCACGGTCATGGAGGTCACCTACCCGCATCCGGCGGAAGTGCCGAAAGTCCGCGACACGCTGACAAAAATCGGCCTGCATGACGCCGCAGTGCAGACTTTCGGAACCTCGCACGACATCCTGATCCGCCTGCCGATCAAGGCCGGAATCAGCACCGCCAAGCTTTCCGACCAGGTGTTCCAGGCGCTTTCCGCAGCGGATGCCACTGCCAAGCTGCAACGGGTCGAGTTCGTCGGTCCGCAGGTGGGCAAGGAGTTGTACGAAAACGGCGCACTGGCCCTGCTGGTGGTGTGCCTGGGCATCATGGCCTATCTGGCGGTACGCTTCGAGTGGCGCTTCGCGGTGGCAGCCATCATCGCCAACATGCACGACGTCGTGATCATCCTTGGTTTTTTCGCCTTCTTCCAATGGGATTTCTCTCTCACCGTGCTGGCCGCAGTGCTCGCCATCCTGGGTTACTCGGTGAACGAGTCGGTGGTGGTGTTCGACCGGATTCGTGAAAACTTCCGCAAAATGCGCAAGGCCAGCGTGCCCGAGATCATCGACAATGCCATCACCCGCACCATGTCGCGTACCATCATCACGCACTCCATGACCCAGTTGATGGTGCTGTCCATGCTGTTCCTCGGCGGCGAGGCGCTGTTCTACTTTGCCCTGGCGCTCACCATCGGGATCATTTTCGGCATCTATTCCTCCGTGCTCGTGGCAAGCCCCCTGGTGATGTGGCTGGGGGTTTCGCGCGAAGATTTCATCAAGCCCGAAAAGAAAGAAGCGGTCGACGCGCTGCCTTGAGCGCCGCTGAGGGATTCTGTACGGAATAGGACGAGGCGCGTTTGGAACTGATCGGGCAATTCATCGAAATACTGCTGCACCTGGACCAGCATCTCACCTGGGTGATCCAGAACTACGGTACCTGGGTCTACGGGATTCTGTTCCTGATCATCTTCTGCGAAACAGGGTTGGTGGTAACGCCGTTCCTGCCGGGCGATTCCCTCTTGTTCGTTGCCGGAACGCTGGCGGCAACGGGCGGCATGGAAGTGCAAACGCTGCTTCTGCTGCTGGTGCTCGCAGCATTCCTGGGCGACAACACCAACTACTGGGTCGGGCGCTTTTTCGGGCCCAGGCTGTTTTCCAGCGACAGCGCCCGCCTGCTCAACCGCAAGCACCTGCATAAGACCGAAGCCTTCTACGCCAGGCATGGCGGCAAGACCGTCATCTTCGCGCGCTTTCTGCCCATCATCCGCACCTTTGCCCCCTTCGTCGCCGGCATCGGCCGCATGCGCTACCGCCGCTTCATGGCTTTCAGCCTGATTGGGGGGCTGTCGTGGATCGCGTTCTTCGTGCTGGGCGGCTTCTTTTTCGGCAATATTCCGGCGGTGAAGAACAACCTGACCGTCGTCATCCTCGGCATTATCGTCCTGTCGTTCATGCCAGGTTTGGTCGAGTACCTGCGGCGGCGCGCCAACTCGCCGTAGCGCGGGGGGCTCGATTGGTGATCCCGGCGTGCGCTGCGGACCGTCCTCCATGCGCCTGTCATCCATGCTTGTGAGATGATGGGGTGCATGGCATAATTGGCCTCGTACGGCGTTGCTGCGTCACTCGCTCCAGCTTTTCTCCAGCGATCTGTCTGAAGATGGGGCGTAAGGTTGGCGGACGCGGCCCGATATCCATCGATCAAGCCTGGGAGGGCAGCATGATAAACAGTATTCGAAGTTTTGCGCTGGCACTGCTGCTGGCAGCCGGCTACGCTGCGCCGGCGAATGCCATTCAGCCGGTGCTGACTCCAGATGTCACAATTACGGAGTATTTCGACTCCAGCACTTACCAGGGATCCTTCGAAGTTTCCAACAGTATCAACTCTGGCAACACGCTGCACTATTTTGCTGTTGCCAACAATTCGATCGATTCGGTCTGGGCGTACAACGAATGGCTGCCCGCCATCATCACACGCACAGACTGGGAGAATAATGCCTTCGGTTTCGACATGAGTTACCAGGTGAACACCAGTAACTATGATTGGGTGGCGTATTTTGGCGCTACGGCGACGCAAGTGGCTGTCTATGCCTCCAACGTGGGTTTCGCGCCGGGAGAGTCTGGTACCCAGTTCGGCTTTTCCTCGGCCGTTCCTGCTTCTCCCTTTCTCGCCCTAGGCGAGAACGGCGCCGTGATGGCATCTGGTGCCACTGCCGAAATCCTTGCCGTGCCGGAAGCTTCAAGTGCCGCCATGTTCGGCGTTGGCGTACTGATGCTGGTGTGGGCGGTGGGACGCCGCAGGAAGGGTGCTCGGGTCCTATTGGCGGCGTAGCCGCTTGCTGTGTTTGCGCAGGCTGTTGCTTAGTTCGGAAATGATTTCGCTGGCGGCGTTGACGATCTGGCCGGAACTGAAGCCGGCCTTGGTCATCTCGCGGTAGAAGGATTTGGCGACGATCTTCGCTATTTGATCCGGGTTCTGGCCGACACTGGCCATGGCGCTCTGGATGGTTTTCCCCGCATCTTCCAGCAGCGCCATCTGTGCGAAGCGCGAGTTCAGCAGGTTCTGCAGTTGGATCACCTGCATCGATTTCCCCACGAACAGTGCCACGATATCCAGCAGGTTCAGGTCGTCCAGGTTGAAGGGGCGCCCATGTTTCGGCCCATTGACGTTGATCACCCCGATGATCTTGATGTTGATCAGGATCGGCGCGGAAATCATGCTCTTGCGCGGGTCGCGGGTGCGTCGTGCGGCCTTGGCGAATGCCGAGGTTGCGATATCCTCGATCAGCAGCGATTTTCCGGTGGCGATGACGTGCCCGGAAATTCCCTGTCCTTTCCCCACCGCTTCCCGATAGGCCTTGGCCGGAAGCTTGCCGTAATTGGCGCAAACCCTGAGGCTCAGCTCTTCGAATTCGCCATCGCCCAGCAGCATGATGGAGCAGTTCTCGGCGCCGAGGATTTTTGCCGCCATGGCGGCCAGTTGCTGCAGATTGTCGTCCAGGCTACCCTGGGATTCGAGGAAGCTGGATAGATCCTGCAGCTTGGCAAGCGGGTTTTCTACATCGCCCATCAGTTTGTCCTCTGGATACAGAGCTAATCGGCACGGATCGAATAATCATTAGTTTGGGCGGCCCGCGGCAGAAAGCAAGCCCTCGCGGTGGGGCGTGGGCTCAGCCGATCAAATCCGCTTTGCGAGCTGTGCCGCCTGCCCAACGTAGTTGTGCGGGGTGAGCGCCAGCAGGCGCTGCTTCTCGCCTTCCGGGATGGACAGCCCGGCGATGAAGGCGTGCAGGGTTTCGCGGTTGATCCCGGACTTGCCGCGGGTCAGTTCTTTCAACTGCTCGTAGGGGTTGGCCACACCGTAGCGGCGCATCACGGTCTGGATCGGCTCCGCCAGCACTTCCCAGTTGTGGTCCAGGTCTTCCGCAAGCCGCGCGGGATTGACTTCCAGCTTGTTCAGGCCCTTCAGGCAGGAATCGTACCCCAGCAGCGTGTAGCCCAGCGCCACGCCCATGTTGCGCAGCACGGTGGAGTCGGTCAGGTCGCGCTGCCAGCGCGAGATCGGCAGCTTTTCGCTGAGATGGCGCAGCAGCGCATTGGCCAGGCCGAGGTTGCCTTCCGAGTTTTCGAAGTCGATGGGGTTGACCTTGTGCGGCATGGTGGAAGAGCCGACCTCGCCGGCTTTTACTTTCTGCTTGAAATAGCCCATGGAAATATAGCCCCAAACGTCTCTGTTCAGATCGATCAGCATGGTGTTGGCGCGGCCGAAGGCGTCGAACAGTTCGGCCATGTAATCGTGCGGCTCGATCTGGATGGTGTAGGGGTTGAAGGCGATGCCCAGGCTCTCCACGAAGCCCTTGGTGAAGGTTTCCCAATCGAAATCCGGGTAGGCCGACAGATGGGCGTTGTAGTTGCCGACGGCGCCATTGATCTTGCCCAGGATTTCCACGCCGGCGATGCGCGCCTTGGCGCGTTGCAGCCGGTAGGCGACGTTGGCAAGTTCCTTGCCGAGCGTGGTGGGGGAAGCAGGCTGGCCGTGGGTGTGGGCCAGCATGGGTTGGTCGGCCAGGGCGTGGGCTTGCTCCCGCAGGCGCGCGATGAGCTTGTCCAGCATCGGCAGCATGACCTGCTCGCGCGCGGTTTTCAGCATCAGGGCATGGGACAGGTTGTTGATGTCTTCCGAGGTGCAGGCGAAGTGGATGAACTCGCTCACTTTCATCACTTCCGCATTGTCCGCCAGCCGATTTTTCATCCAGTATTCCACCGCCTTGACGTCGTGGTTGGTAGTCTTCTCGATATCCTTGACCGCCTGTGCGTCTGCTTCGGAAAAGCCACTGGCCAATTGGTCCAGTTGCCGGATGGCCGCTTGCGAAAATGGGGGTACCTCGCCGATGGCCTGTTCACGGCTCAAGGCCTTGAGCCATTCGACTTCCACTTGCACCCGATGCTTGATCAGGGCGAATTCGCTGAAACAGGGGCGCAGTTCGTCCAGTTTGCCGGCGTAACGGCCGTCGAGCGGGGAGAGGGCGGTGAGGGGGGAGAAATTCATGAGCGGCTGCCATTCATTAAGGATTGGGGACAAGTGCGATTTTACCGCAAACCGGGTTGGCTGGGCGGGCGGCGGAAAATGCTATAATCGCTTCCTTTCCATTGACTCTTGACTGCCATGCTTAAAGCATATCGTGACCATGTTTCCGAGCGCGCCGCGCTTGGCCTGCCGCCGCTGCCGCTCGACGCCGCGCAGACCGCCTCCCTGGTGGATTTGTTGAAGAATCCGCCGGACGGCGAGGCGGACTTCCTGCTGGACCTTCTGGAGAACCGCGTGCCGCCCGGCGTGGACCAGGCGGCCTACGTAAAGGCGGCGTTCCTCTCGGACATCGCCAGGGGCAAGGCGAACTCGCCGGTGATCTGTGCGCAGCATGCGGTCGAGGTGCTGGGCACCATGCTCGGCGGCTACAACGTGGCGACCCTGGTCGAGCTTCTGGACGGCCCGCTAGCACCGGATGCGGTGCAGGCATTGTCCCACACCACGTTGATGTTCGACGCCTTGCACGACGTGGTGGAAAAGATGCAGGCGGGCAACGCCCACGCCCGGCAGTTGCTGCAATCCTGGGCCGATGCCGAGTGGTTCACCGCGCGGCCCGCGTTGCCCGAAAAGATCGAGGCGGTGGTATTCAAGGTTCCCGGCGAAACCAATACCGACGACCTGTCGCCCGCGCAGGAAGCCTGGTCGCGCCCTGACATTCCGCTGCACGCCAAGGCCATGCTGGTGAGCAAGATGCCGGATGGCCTGGCGACGATCGACAAGCTGAAGGAAAAAGGCCTGCCGCTGGCCTATGTGGGCGACGTGGTGGGCACCGGTTCCTCGCGCAAATCCGCCATCAACTCGGTGCAGTGGTACATGGGGCAGGACATTCCACACATGCCCAACAAGCGCACCGCCGGCATCGTGCTCGGCGGCAAGATCGCACCGATTTTTTTCAATACCGCCGAGGATTCCGGTGCGCTGCCGATCCAGTGCGACGTTTCCGCCATGAACACGGGCGACGTGATTGCCATTTGTCCCTACAAGGGCGAAGTCCACGACGCGGCCGGCAAGGTGATCGGCACCTTCAACATTGAGCCGGTGACGCTGCCGGACGAGGTCCGCGCCGGCGGGCGCATACCGCTGATCATCGGGCGCGGGCTGACTGGCCGTGCACGCGAAGCACTGGGGCTGCCTGCATCCGACTTGTTCATCATGCCGCTTACGCCCAAGGACACCGGCAAGGGCTACACTCTGGCGCAGAAGATGGTGGGGCGCGCCTGCAACGTTGCGGGCGTTCGTCCCGGCACCTACTGCGAGCCGAGAATGGCCACCGTGGGCTCGCAGGACACCACCGGCGCCATGACCCGCGACGAACTGAAAGAGCTGGCCTGCCTGGGTTTTTCCGCCGATCTGGTGATGCAGAGCTTCTGCCACACCGCGGCCTACCCGAAGCCGGTGGACATCAAGCTGCAGCACGATCTCCCCGCGTTTATTTCCTCGCGCGGCGGGGTGTCGTTGAAGCCTGGCGACGGGGTGATCCACTCCTGGCTCAACCGCATGCTGCTGCCGGACACGGTGGGCACCGGCGGCGACTCCCACACCCGCTTCCCCATCGGCATTTCGTTCCCGGCGGGCTCCGGTCTGGTCGCATTCGCCGCGGCGATGGGCGTGATGCCGCTGGACATGCCGGAGTCGGTCCTGGTGCGCTTCAAGGGCCAAATGCAGCCGGGCATCACGCTGCGCGATCTGGTCAATGCCATTCCCTACGCGGCGATCCAGAAGGGCGAACTGACCACCGGCAAGCAGGGCAAGAAGAACGTCTTCAACGGCCGCATCCTTGAGATCGAAGGGCTGCCGGACCTCAAGGTGGAGCAGGCGTTCGAGTTCGCCGACGCCTCCGCCGAGCGCTCCGCCAACGGCTGCACGGTGCGCCTCAACGAGGGGCCGGTGATCGAATATCTCAATTCCAACATCGTGCTGCTGGAGAACCTGATCGAGAGCGGCTATCGGGACGCGCGCACGCTGCAGCGGCGCATCGACGCCATGCGCGCGTGGCTGGACAATCCGCGGCTACTGCAGCCGGATGCGGACGCCGAGTACGCCTACGTGCTGGAGATCGACCTCAACGAAATCAAGGAGCCGCTGGTCGCCTGCCCCAACGACCCGGACGACATCAAGCCGCTGTCCGCCGTGGTCGGCGACAAGATCGACGAGGTGTTCATCGGCAGTTGCATGACCAATATCGGCCACTATCGGGCTGCCGCCAAGGTATTGGAAGGCGCGGGTTTGATTCCCGTCAGGCTGTGGGTCGCCCCGCCCACGCGCATGGACGAGGCGGAGTTGCGGGCCGAAGGTGTGTACGCGGTATTCGGCAGCGTGGCCGCGCGCACCGAGATGCCCGGTTGCAGCCTGTGCATGGGCAACCAGGCGCGGGTGGCGGATAGTGCCACGGTGTTCTCCACCAGCACCCGCAACTTCGACAACCGTATGGGCAAGAACGCGCGGGTGTATCTTGGATCGGCGGAACTGGCGGCAGTGTGCGCACGGCTTGCCCGCATTCCCACGGTGGAGGAATATCAGGCCATCGTGCACGACAAAATTGCGCCGCTGGCGGATAATATCTACCGCTACCTCAACTTCCATCGGATGGAAGCGTATGTCCGGCCGGGCATCCCGGTCGTACAAGCGTAATCTCAAGCGGGTAGAGTGGGTTAGCCGGCTACCCACCAACTTACTACGTATAAATATTGGAACGAACATGAAACTCATCGCCTCCCTCACCAGTCCTTTCGCGCGCAAGGTGCGCGTCGTCATGGCCGAAAAGCGCATCGACTACGAATTGGTGGTGGATGTGCCATGGGGTGCCGACACCCATGTTCCGGAATTCAACCCGTTGGGCAAGGTGCCGGTGCTGGTGATGGACGATGGCTCCACCCTGTTCGACTCAAGGGTGATCGTGGAGTATCTGGATAACATGACTCCCGTAGGACGGCTGATCCCGGAAGAGACGCGCCCGCGTGTCCATGTGCGCCGCTGGGAGGCCTTGGCGGACGGGGTGGCGGAGGCGGCTGCCAACATCTTTCTGGAGAAAAAGCGTCCGGCGGAAAAGCAAAGCGCAGACTGGATCGTGCGCCAGGAACAGAAGGTGTTCAAGGGCCTTGAGGCCATGTCCGAGGACTTGGGCGAAAAAAGCTGGTGCACCGGCGACGCACACAACCTCGCGGACATCGCTGTGGGCTGCATGCTGGGATATCTGGACTTCCGTTTCCCGGAGATCGAATGGCGCAAAGCCCATCCCAACCTGGCCAAACTGGCCGACAAGCTTGCCCAGAGGCAGGCATTCAAGGATACGCTGCCGGTCGCGTAGTGCTGAGTGCTGAGTGCTGAGTGCTGAGTGCTGAGTGCTGAGTGCTGAGTGCTGAGTGCACACCGCTTGCACTCGGGACTCAGCACTCAGCACTCAAAGAATAACCCCGCCTCCCAGGCACACATCCCCTTCGTATAGCACCACCGATTGCCCCGGCGTCACCGCAAACTGCGGTCCGGAAAATTCCACCTCGCAACGCGCGTCGTCGATAAAGCTGACGCGGCAGGCGGCATCGGGCTGGCGGTAGCGGGTCTTGCCGCCGTATGCCGTTCCGCTCGACGGCGCGCGGCCGATCCAGCTCAAATCGCCAGCCTCAAGCGTGCTCTTGTAAAGCAGCGGGTGATCGTGGCCCTGCACCACGATCAGCACGTTGCGCGCCAAGTCCTTGCCGGCTACGAACCAAGGCTCGCCCTGTCCGCCTATGCCCAGGCCCTGACGCTGACCGATGGTGTAGTACATCAGGCCTTCATGCTGGCCCATCGCGCGGCCTTCGGGCGTTTGCATTTCACCCGGTTGCCGGGGAAGGTAGCGGCTCAAAAACTCCCGGAACGGCCGCTCGCCGATGAAGCAGATGCCGGTGCTGTCTTTCTTGGCGAAGTTGGGTAGGCCTGCTTCCTGGGCGATCCGGCGTACCTCGCTCTTTAGCATGTCGCCGAGTGGAAACAGGGTTTTGGACAACTGGGCCTGATTGAGGCGGTAGAGAAAATAGCTTTGGTCCTTGCTGCCGTCCACAGCCTTCAACAACTCGCAGTGCCCATCCAGTTCGCGCAAACGCGCGTAGTGGCCGGTGGCGATGCGGGCCGCTCCCAGGCTCATGGCGTGTTCCAGGAAAGCCTTGAACTTGATTTCCGAATTGCACAGCACGTCCGGGTTGGGGGTGCGTCCAGCCTGATATTCGCTGAGGAAGTAGCTGAATACCCGCTCCTTGTATTCGCGCGCGAAGTTGACCGCCTCGACCTCTATGCCGATGACTTCGGCGACCGCCAGAACGTCCAGGAAATCCTGGCGTGCCGGGCAGTTCTCGCCTTCGTCGTCCTCCCAGTTTTTCATGAAGAGGCCGATCACCTCATGTCCCTGCCGCTTCAGCAACAAGGCGGTTACCGCGGAATCCACCCCCCCGGACATGCCCACCACGATTTTAGACATCGGGGCTCGCTCCGCGCATCCAGTCCTCCAGGTTGTAAATGGCAGCCGGCTGGCCGTTGTCGAAGAACCAGGAATCCACGGCGAATTCTTGCTGGGTGTCGATTTCCATGATGTGCGCCGACCAGTGCTCGATTACCATGAACGGGGCACGTTTTACCGGCTCCAACACCCTATGGAATTTCAACCAGCCGCGGCTTTCCATCAGCCGCAGATAGGCCGTGGTGTTGTGTGAATGGTCGATGCAGTCCATACGCCCGTCCAGGCCGTCGTCGTTGAGGTTGCCGCCGCGGTCGCGGTAGGTTGGCGACTGTTCCCCGGCAAGAGCTTCGAGCCTGCCGATGACCCAGGCGATGGCGGTGCGCTCGGCGGAGGGGGTGGCCAAGTGCTGGAAATGGGATTCCAGTTGGTGCATGCGCTGTTCCGGGAAGACAACCTTGGCCTGCACGGCACAACTGTAGTTGTAGCAGACCGTTACCTCGTCGGCCAGGCTGGGACTGGCCCACAGTGCCAGAATAGTTAGGCCGAGGCGCATCGCGTTCAATCGTGATGGGTAAGAATGTCGAGGGGGTAGCGCTTTCCGGCCATGTAATCCTCGATGCAATTGAGTATGAGCGGGCTGCGGTGGCGCTGCGACAGCCCGCGAATTTCGTCGAGCGTCAGCCAGACTGCGCGAACGATGCCGGTATCCAGTTCCCGGGCAGAATCGTGGCCCGTGACCGAACCGCCGAATGCGAAGCGCAGGTACGTGATGTCCTTGCGTGGATGCTGCCAGCGGTAGACGCCCAGCAGCCACTCCGGGCGGAAATGGTAGGCTGTTTCCTCCAGCGTTTCGCGAATCGCTGCTTGCACCAGAGACTCGCCGGACTCCAGATGGCCGGCAGGCTGGTTGAACACCAGTCCGTCGCTGCTGTTCTCTTCAACCAGGAGGAACTTGCCCTCCTGTTCGATGACCGAGGCCACCGTGACGTGTGGTTTCCAGACCATGGGATCGACGCAGCCAAAACCGGCATTATAGCAGTTTGGGGAAAAGGCCCCCGAGACCCTTGGCAATGAACTCGATCGCCATGGCGGCAAGAATAAGCCCCATCAGGCGCGTTGCGATGTTGATGCCGGTGGTTCCCAGGCGGCTGGCGATGCGCGCCGAAAGCAGGAAAACGCTCCACACCAGCAACGACACGAACAGGATCGGCAGCATGAGCTGGATGTGGCCGAACAGGCTGCCATGGGTGCGGTGCGCCGCGATGATGACGCTGCTGATCGCGCCCGGTCCGGCGAGCAAGGGGATGCCCAACGGCACTACGCCCACCGCCTGTCTGTCGCCTACTTCCTGGGCTTCTTCAGGTGTCTGGCGCAACGGGCTTTCGCGGGCCTGCAGCATGGACATGGCGAGGGAAAGAATCAGGATCCCGCCGCCGACCATGAATGAGTCGATGCTGATGCCAAAAAATTCGAGCATGCGGTCGCCCAGAAACAGGGCTGCGAGAAGCACGCTGGATACGGTAACAGCCGCAACGCGCGCGGTTCTGGCGCGCTCCGGAGCTGCCCAGCCTCCGGTGGCGCTGATGAAAACCGGGATCCCGCCGATGGGATTCACGATGGCAAGTAGCGCCACGGTTATCTTGAATAGATCGCCCCACTCGTACACGGGATTCATTGGCCTTTGTTGTCGCTCATTGGGGTATTCTAGCGCATGCCTGTTTTGCGGGGGCGGCACAATAGCGTGCGACTATGGAAGTGTAGATTCTCGCCACTGTCCAGGCGTCAGTCCATCGATGGTCCACGAGCCGATTCGGTAGCGGATCAGCCTCAGCGTGGGGAAGCCGACCTTGGCAGTCATGCGCCGGACCTGGCGGTTCTTGCCTTCGGCGATGACGAGTTCCAGCCAGGCGGTCGGAATGTTCTTGCGCATGCGGATCGGCGGGGTGCGCGGCCATAGCCCCACTGGTTCGTCGGTGACGCGCACCTCCGCGGGGCGGGTGACAAAGTCCCCCAAGTCCACACCTTGACGCAGTTGCAGCAACGCGCCGCTGTCCGGTATGCCTTCAACCTGAACCCAGTAGGTCTTCGGCAGCTTGTGGCGTGGATGGCTGATGCTGTGTTGCAACTGGCCGTCATCAGTTAGAATAAGCAGCCCTTCACTGTCGGTGTCCAGGCGGCCGGCGGGATAAATGCCGGGAATCGGCAGGTAATCCTTGAGCGTTGGATGTTTGTCGTCGGCGCTGAATTGGCTGATGACGCCATAGGGCTTGTTGAAGAGGATGACGCGGCTCATGCGGGTAAATGGCCTTCACTAGAACGCCGCCCATTGTACAGAATTCGAATTGAACGGAGTTAACATGTATCAGCACATTCAGGTGCCAGTCGATGGCGAAAAGATCAGGGTAAACGCAGACTCATCACTCGCAGTTCCGAACCGGCCGATTATCCCGTTCATCGAGGGGGATGGCACCGGTGTGGATATCACCCCGGTCATGCGCCGCGTGGTGGATGCCGCCGTGGCGAAGGCTTACGCAGGAAAGCGCAGCATCGCCTGGATGGAGGTGTACGCCGGCGAGAAGGCAGTGAAGATTTATGGCAACGACTCTTGGTTGCCGGATGAAACGGTGGAGGCCGTGCGCGAATACATCGTGTCGATCAAGGGGCCGCTCACCACACCCACGTCAGGCGGCATGCGCTCGCTCAACGTGGCGCTGCGGCAGTTGCTGGACCTCTACGTTTGTCTGCGCCCAGTGCGCTATTTTCAAGGCGTTCCCAGCCCCGTGAAGGAACCGGAAAAGGTCGATATGGTGATCTTCCGCGAGAACACAGAGGACATTTACGCCGGCGTGGAATGGGAAGCCGGCACGCCCGAGGTGAAAAGGGTCATTGAATTTCTGCAGGAGGAAATGGGGGTCAAGAAAATCCGTTTCCCCGAGACTTCCGCCATCGGTATCAAGCCCGTTTCCATCGAAGGCAGCGAGCGGCTGGTGCGTAGGGCCATCCAGTACGCCATAGACAACAACCGCAAATCGGTGACCTTGGTGCACAAGGGTAACATCATGAAATTCACCGAAGGCGGCTTCAAGAAGTGGGGCTACGAACTCGCCAAGCGCGAGTTCGGCGGCGTGGAGATCGACGGTGGGCCGTGGTTGAGGCTGCCCGACGGCATAGTCATCAAGGATGTCATTGCTGATGCCTTCCTGCAGCAGATTTTGTTGCGGCCGGACGAGTACGACGTGGTTGCGACGCTGAACCTCAATGGTGATTACATTTCCGACGCGCTCGCGGCGGAAGTGGGTGGCATCGGCATCGCACCGGGGGCCAACCTGAGCGATTCCGTGGCCATGTTCGAAGCGACTCACGGCACGGCACCGAAATATGCCGGCAAGGACTACGTCAACCCGGGATCGCTGATCCTGTCAGCGGAAATGATGTTGCGCCATCTCGGCTGGCTTGAGGCCGCGGACCTCGTGATCGAGGCTATGCAGCGCGCTATCGCCGCACGCACCGTCACCTATGACTTCGCACGCCTGATGGAGGGCGCGACTCAAGTGTCATGCTCGGCTTTCGGGCAGGCCATGATCGATTCGATGTAGGGACGGCTATCGTTCCGGAACGGCACGTTTGGCTCGGGTGCCGTCGGGTTTCGCGCGCGGCGTAATGCCGTTGCGCCGCAACGCAGCGATCAGATCTTCCCCCAGCGGACCGAGTTCTTCGCGCAGTGCCTCAAGTCCTTCGAGCAGTTGCGAAGCCTCGCCGCTCTCCAGCGTGACCTGCACCTTGTTTTTGTCGAGGGCGGTGATCTTCATGCCATCCCGCTAAGCATCGGGCGACGAGAGCGCCGGAGTTCTGGCGGCCGGGCCGCATGTGGGATGACATCGCATATCTTGGGGCACGATTCGGATTTGTGCGGACTCGGTTCGAAAACCACGTAGCCGTGGCGGCATTGTAAGGAAATGCATGGGCGGCTCCCTTGGCGATCAAGAAACCGATTTAACTCTAGCACAGGGCGAGGTGAATTCCAGGGCGCTGCAAGTGACGTCGCCAATTGGACGGCAGCTCAGGGAGAAACTTAACGGGGGTGTCGCGGGGGGGGGGGGGTAGGGGACAGCGGGGCGGGGGGGGGGGGGTTTATAACCCCCCCCCCCGAAAAAAAAAGCCGAATTTTTAAAGATATTTT
>Ga0299912_10000068_pt1 | contig 121608 bp, 117 predicted proteins | sample RVTome_2_FD_207667 | JGI IMG/M metagenome (GOLD analysis project Ga0299912, IMG submission 207667) | Soil microbial communities from uranium-contaminated site in the Upper Colorado River Basin, Wyoming, United States - RVT95D214 (version 2) ... | reverse complement strand
TTTTGTTCGGTCTGTGGGTGACGAGGTAACCTCGGAAGTCATAAGAAGGTACATAAAGTATCATCATGGGGAACAGTTGCATTTTGATCTTTAATGCCCCGCAGCTCTGCTGCGGGGTAGTTTACTCCTGGCCTCAAATATTTGGCTCCCCGGGCAAGACTCGAACTTGCAGCCTAGTGGTTAACAGCCACCCGCTCTGCCGATTGAGCTACCGGGGAATATCAACTCATTATGCTTAAAACCCAAAAACCTTATCTATCCGATCTACAGGCGTTAGCGGTTAATCCCGCCCACGGCGGGACTGTGCCGATTGAGCTACCGGGGATTAATAACTAATTCTTCTGAAAATCAAAAAAACCTTACTTATCCGATCTACGGTCCCGCTAAAAGCGGGATTAATCCCGCCCACGGCGGGCATCTGCCGATTGAGCTACCGGGGAAGCGAAATCATTGTATCAAAACGGCTGGAAGGATTGCAAGCCATTTCAGCCTTCGATCATTTTTGAGAGTCCTTCTTCCCACCGGTATGCCCTGCAAAGTGTTCGTCCAAGCCTGATAAAAGATCTTACCTCGGACACATAATGACACGCGGCTCACCACCTGTCAACAAGTCGGGCTTCTGCCCGTGGTCACAAGGAGGTTGCCTCTTGGGGGATCCTGTGTTAGATTGACGGGCTAATGGATAGAGAAGACCAAAGGAGGGAGCGATGCCCGAAGAAGAAATTATTGTTCAGGTCGATTCTTTAAAGGCCTTCTGTCGTCAGGTCTTCGAGAAAGTGGACGTGTCGCGAGGCGACGCGGAGGTGACCGCCGATGTCCTCGTCCAGGCGGATTTGCGGGGAATAGGTTCCCATGGGGTGGCTCGGCTGAGGCGCTACTTCAAAGGACTTCAAAAAGGGCTGATGCTCGCGAGGCCTGAGATCAAGGTAGAACGTGAGACATCGGCCACTGCCCTTATCGACGGGGGTGGGGGATTAGGTCCTCCCGTAGGCGTCCGGGGTATGCGGAAGGCCATAGAAAAAGCCGGCGAGATGGGTGTGGGGTTTGTCGCTGTACGCAACTCCACCCACTATGGCATTGCCGGCTATTATGCCATGATGGCCCTTGAACATGACTTCATCGGCATCTCCATGACCAACTCCGATGTGTTGGTATTGCCCACCTTTGGGAGAGACGCCAAGTTGGGGACAAACCCCATCAGTGTGGCGGTGCCGACTGGAAAGGAGCGCCCCTTTGTCCTCGACATGGCCACCAGCGGGGTGCCCAGGGGCAAGATCGAGGTCTACAAGAGGTTAGGAAAGGCTCTCCCCCTTGGCTGGGCCACCGATGAGCGCGGGATAGCAACCACCGATGCCGCCCGGGTCCTGGATAACCTCAATACCAGGACAGGAGGGGGACTGCTTCCCCTAGGAGGAGTAGATGAGCTCTTAGGAGGGCATAAAGGGTACGGCCTGGCCCTCTTGGTTGACATCCTCTGCGGGGTTCTACCTGGGGCGGGCTATGCCGATACCGTCTACCCCAAGACCGCTGACGGCAAGCCCCTGCCGGCCAATGTGGGGCACTTCTTCGGGGCCCTGCGGGTTGATGGATTCCGGCCCCTTGCGGAGTTCAAGGCCACCATGGACGACATGATGCGGCGCATGAAGGAGGCGCCCAAGGCCGAAGGGCAGCAACGGATCTACATCCACGGAGAAAAGGAGTTTGAAGCGGCGGAGGAGCGAACGGCCAAGGGAATACCCCTTCACCCCAACGTCGTTGCTGACCTCAAGGCCATCGCTGAGGAGATCGGCATTAGCTATGATCTCTGATGGATCTCCATCGTCATGGGGGGTGTGAAAGTGGATCCATGCCCAATGGAGTCCCCGTTTATATTACTGTGATTCCGCCGTTTGCTTTTATGTGTGGTAGCGCACCGGTACCTAGAAAACACCTTGTTCTATGTACGCTGGCTTTCACAGATTGGTGGACTTCAGATTAAAATGAGTGATGCGACTATATCTGCACTTATATCAGAATAATTAAGGAAAAATGAATATGGCACGTTTAGTGGAACGATGGGTAGAAGAACAGGCAGCGCTGACCAAGCCTGACAAGATATACTGGGTTGAGGGCACAGAAGATGAGATGAGACGTCTCATTGAGATCGGAATCAAGGAGGAGAAGACAGGCCCGCATCAAACCTTCAGGGAATTGAATCAGCAGGCCTTCGCACATTCGTACCTTCACCGGAGCCATCCCGATGATGTGGCCCGGACAGAACATTTAACCTTTGTATGCACGCCTGAAAAGGAAGAAGCCGGCCCTAACAACAACTGGATGGAGCCCAAAGAAGCCAAGCAGATGGTCTCCAAACTCTTTGACGGTTGTATGCGGGGAAGAACACTCTACGTTATCCCCTACATGATGGGACCCCCTGCATCTCCCTATGCGAAGCCATGTATCCAGATTACCGATTCCATTTACGTCGTCGTCAGTATGTACATCATGACGAGGGCGGGAAAAAAGACGCTGGAAAGGGTAGGCTCGTCGGGTAATTTCGTCAAGGGGCTCCATTCCATCGGGGACCTCGATCCAAACAGGCGTTATATCATGCACTTTCCGCAGGAAGATTTGGTGATGAGCATTGGGTCCGGCTATGGCGGCAATGCGCTCCTGGGCAAAAAATGTTTCTCCTTAAGGATAGCCTCCTATCAGGGCCACCGAGAAGGCTGGCTTGCCGAGCATATGATCATCATGGGCGTAGAGGAGAAAAAGAGCGGGGAAACCATGTACCTGCTCGGCGCCTTTCCTTCCGCGTGCGGCAAGACAAACCTTGCCATGATCGATCCTGTCCTCGAAGGCTATAAGGTGACCACCTTAGGTGACGATATTGCCTGGATCAACGTAGGTCCAGACGGACGTCTCTATGCAATTAACCCCGAGGCCGGTTTTTTTGGTGTAGCGCCGGGAACCTCAGAAAAAACGAATCCCGAGATGATAAAAACCCTGAAATCAGGCCGATTTTACCCGACCCTTTTCACCAATACGGGCCTCGACGCTGATACCAATGCTCCCTGGTGGGAAGGTTTGACCGATAGGGCTCCTGCCCATCTTCTCGACTGGCAGGGCAATCCCTGGGATGCGGCGTCGGGCAAGGTCGTCGCACACCCCAACGCTCGCTTCACGGTCTCGGCATACAACTGTCCTATCCTCTCAAAAGAGTTTGACAACCCGAAGGGTGTGCCTATCTCGGCGATCCTTTTTGGAGGAAGACGGTCGGATACCATTCCCCTCGTATGTGAGAGCTTCGACTGGAATCATGGGGTTTTCAAGGCATCGTCCCTGGGTTCGGAGACAACAGCCGCTGCGGCCGGCCAGGTAGGCGTTGTCAGGCGCGACCCTATGGCCATGCTCCCTTTTTGCGGGTACAACATGGTCGACTATTTCCGCCACTGGCTGAACGTGGGGGGCAGGCTCAAGGATCCCCCGAAGATATTCTTGGTGAACTGGTTCAAAAAGGACGCTCAGGGCATGTTCATCTGGCCGGGATTCAGGGAAAATTTCCGCCTCATCACATGGATTTTGGACAGGGCCAAGGGCACCATACCGGCAAAGGAAACGCCTATCGGCTTCATGCCGAACTATGCCGATCTCAATCTCAGCGGTCTCGATATCCCGCAGTCGACCTTTGACAAGCTCTTCGAGGTAAACCCCGACGAGTGGAAGAAGGAGATTAAGGGTATCGAGGCATTCTACGGACAATTTGGAGATAGGCTTCCTCAAGAGCTCACCAAGCACCTTATGGAACTGAAAAGGCGTTTTTCATAGATTTCTTAAAAATGGCCGCTGTGCATAAGGGCTCTCAGCCTCAAATCCATGGCTAAGTATTTGGGTCTTGCAGGGAGTGGGCCCCTTTCCGGGGAAAGAGAACACCTTTTTCACAAGGCATGAGGGTTGACCTTCTTCATGATCATACCTGAGGATCTAAGAAGAAAAAAACTTGACATTTTATTTCAAATAACTTATAATATGTGCATTATGTATCCTTTCCATGAAAAGGAGGAGAGCTTTGGGCGACTCATTTTTAGCACGAGCCAGACACCGCCTCTCCATCAAGAGCTTACCTTTTAAGTCCATAGTCAAATTTCTCATCACCTTTCCCCTTATCTTGCTCGTCTGTTATTTCCCCGTGACCTATATGGCGTATAAGGGGTATAAGGAGAAGGCGGCTTCAGCTGACTATTGGAACGTAATCCTTTTGGAGTTTGATCCTTCCATGAGGGGAGAGATCTACCGTCTCATCCAAACGTTCCCGACCGGGCTCACCGATAAAGAAGAGGCGCAGCTGACTGACCTCATCTGTGCCGAGTCGCGGAAATATGGTTGCGACCCGGAGTTGGTCCTCGCGCTGATCATAGTGGAGAGCTCTTTCTATAGCAAGGCTACTTCGTCCAAGGGGGCCAAAGGATTGATGCAGTTGCGTCCCGACGTAGCCAAAGTCCTGGCTAAGGAGGTAGGAATAGCATGGGACGAGGAAAAGGCCATCTACGACCCCGGGGTAAACATCCAGCTAGGCCTCTACTACCTCTCCCAACTCATCCTGCAATTTAAAGACCTCAAGGTGGCCCTCGCCGCCTACAACTTCGGACCTACCTACATAAGAGAGCGTATAGAACTGGGGATGGCGCTACCCACCGGCTATGCCGACAAGGTCTTGCGCAAGTATCGCAGGCTTTCGCAAGAAAGATTTAAGGAACACGGGGAACCCCTATAAGACAGGGGTACACTACCCCTATAAAATAGGGGTAAGCGCTTCCACCTTCTCCAGGACCATTTCTGGGGTTATCCTGAGCATGCAGCTTCTGTGAGAACACTCCCGCCTATTACAGGGCGCACAGGGGAGATCGACCTTCACGATCCCTCGCGCTTGGCCATAGGGTCCTATCCAGTTGGGATTGGATGGGCCGAAGAGGGCAATTACTGGCACCCCAAAGGCGGCAGCAGCATGCATAGATCCACTGTCCACTCCGACATAGAGACGTGAACGCTTGATCAGGGCGAGGAACTGTTTAATGCCGGTTCTGCCCGCCATGATGAGGGCATCCTCACGCATCATCCCTCTGATCCCCTGCAGATAATCCGCTTCTGAAGGAAGGCCGGAGAAGATCAGCTTGGCTCCATATCGGCGGACCAATTCATCACAGAGACGGGCAAAGGCCCCCTGGTCCCAGAATTTGCTCCGCCAACGGGCCGTGGCGCTGACGGAAACGGTAAAATCACCCGGCCTGATCCCCTCGTGGAGGAGGAGTTGTTCTATGTAACGTTCATCCTCTGGGGGTATATAGATGGGGAACTCGACCTCCTCCGTAGAACAGCCGAAATGGCGGGCGAACTGCAGGTAATTTTCGACGGCATGTCTTGACTTATCCCGTACAAAGATGGGATGGTTGAGGAAGAGATGGCTCAACTCCCTAGCGTTTTTAAAACCATACCTCTCAGCCCCCCTATTCAATGACGCGAAGATGCCGCTCTTAAAGAGGCCCTGGAATTCCAAGACGACGTCGAATTTTCTCTTGCGGAAGATACGGTAGGCCTTGCCGAGGTTGCGGAATAATCTTCGCCCGCCGCGTAGCCATGTCTGAGGGGTGGCATACTTATCAGTCACCGAAAGAAGATCAACGGGGAGGATCTCATCGAGATATGGATTACCGCTCAGGACATCTTGGAGGGCGTCTTGCACCAGCCAGGTAACATGGGCTTGGGGATACCTGCCCTTGATGGCCTTCAAGGTAGGAAGGGTGAGGATCAGATCTCCCAAGGAACTCAGACGGATGAAGAGGATCTGTGCGTCGTTCAAATCTCTGTAATTGTCCCTCACGTTCTTCCCGCGGCCCCTTCACCAGGAAAAGTGATCCCTTCTTTTCTCATAAAAAAGGCTCTTCTTTCTTTATTATGCAATCTCCACTCCCCGCCCTGCGACGATCTCACCTATGACAAAGGCCTTCTCACCAAACTTCCGCGCCTCTTGAGCGATCCCTTCGGCTTCGGAAGACTCCGCCACCAGGACCATGCCTATCCCGTTGTTGAAGGTCCTCCACATCTCCTCCTCAGGGACCCTCCCTTTTTCAATCAATTTAAAAATGGGCGGGATCTCCCACCTCCCTTTTTCGATCACCGCCTTGCTGCCGGGCGGGAGGATCCGTATGATGTTCCCCGGCATCCCTCCGCCGGTGATGTGGGCCATACCCTTGATATGAAAAGACTGCAAGAGGGAGAGGATCGTCTTGACATAGATGCGCGTCGGTCTCAACAGTTCTTCACCCAGAGGCGCTGCTAAGCCGGTGACCTTATCATCGAGTTTCAATTTCAGCTCGTCCAAGAGGACCCGTCTGGCCAGAGAGTAGCCGTTGCTGTGCAGACCGTGGGAGGCGAGGCCGATGATCGCATCCCCTGGTAGGATGGAGGTGCCATCGATGATCTTTGCCCCATCCACCACCCCGACGACAAACCCGGCCATCTCAAACTCCCCGGCGGGATAAAAGCCCGGCATCTCCGCCGTCTCTCCCCCTACCAAGGCACACCCTGCCTCCAGACATCCCTTCGCCACCCCCTTTATGATCTCCACCCCCTTCTCCACGTCAAGGTGGGCGGTGGCAAAATAATCGAGGAAGAAGAGAGGAGCAGCCCCAATCACCACCACATCGTTGACGCACATGGCCACCAGGTCGATGCCGATAGTGTCGTATCGCCCCATCAGAGAGGCCACCTTTAGTTTTGTCCCGACACCGTCAGTAGAAGCAACCAATACAGGGCGCTTATAGGCCGACAGGTCGGGGGCGAAGAGGGCGGCAAAGCCCCCTATTCCTCCCTGCACCCCCGGTGTGAAGGTGCGCTGGGCCACGGGCTTGATCAACTGCACAAACCGCTCCCCAGCCTCTATATCTACACCGGCATCTTTGTATAACAAGGTCCTCTTTGCCATCCTTATCTTCGATGACCTATATAGCTTGATGAGGGCTAAATGTCAAAGAGAAATGCCCCGTCATGCATGATGATGAACCTGTACCATTGTACCTTAAAAAATAGCTCTAGTACAACACAGAGGGCAAAAATCGCATTAACTGCTGTTCAGCAAATAATAAGCTGCTGAGAGGCAGATTGTCCCGCGATTTCTCAACACGGTCAAGGGGATACCACGTACCCTCACTTCACACAAAATCTTTAAAAAGCTTGACAAATCGGCAAAGCCGGTTATACTTAGCGCAAGTTTATTTTATTAAACTAAATTCTTTTTATACTGTGCTCCAGAGAATATGAAGATAGGCGAACGGATTAGAAACCTCAGGCAATTGAGCAATCTGACTCAGGAGGAGCTCGCCGAGCGAGCCAATCTGACCAAGGGTTTCATTTCCCAGATCGAACGGGACCTGACCTCCATCTCCCTGGACAGCCTGGTCCAGATCCTCGATGCCCTGGACGAGAACATCCCCGATTTCTTCCGGGGCGCCGCGGAGGAAAAGATCGTCTACCGTCCAAAGGACCGGGTGACCATCGAAAAGGAAAAGATCGAAAGGTTTGAACTCATGATCCCGGGCTCGACCAATCGGCGCCTGGAGCCCATCCTTCTCACCCTGCGGCAAGGGCAGGTCACGCCTAAAGAGAGGCCCCACGAAGGGGAGGAATTCGGGTTTGTGCTTCAGGGAAGGGTGATCCTTCGATTTGGGAAAGAGGCTCTCAAACTCAAGAAGGGGGAGTGCTTCTACCTGTCGGCGGAAAAGGAGCATTGGCTTCAGAATACCAGCTCCAAGGTAGCAATAATCCTCTGGATCTCCTCTCCCCCCAGTTTTTAATCGAAGGCTATAGGTTCTAAGACGATTTGACAACCAGACCCTAAATCAAGCAAGGCTCATGTAACTATAATGGCTAAGGTACTGATCATAGGGGCGGGGGGGGTAGGCGCCGTTGTTGCTCATAAAGTGGCACAGGTCCCGCAGGTGTTTACCGATATCATGCTGGCAAGTCGTACAAAATCAAGGTGTGATAGTATTGCTCAAGCAGTTGGCGCCAACAAAATTAAGACGGCTCAGGTTGATGCCGACGAAGTTCGACAACTAGTCGCATTATTTACAAGCTTTAAACCGGTAATGGTAATCAATGTAGCGCTGCCTTATCAAGATTTACCCATCATGGATGCCTGCCTTGAAACAGGCGTGAATTATTTAGATACCGCGAATTACGAACCCCCTGATATCGCTAAATTCGAATATAAATGGCAATGGGCATACCATGACAGATTTAAAAACTCAGGGCTCACCGCCATTTTAGGTTGTGGCTTTGATCCGGGGGTAACAGGGGTCTTTACCGCCTATGCCGCCAAACACCATTTCGACGAAATTCATTATCTTGATATTGTTGATTGTAATGCAGGCGACCATGGCAAGCCGTTTGCGACCAATTTCAATCCGGAAATCAATATTCGTGAGGTCACCCAAAGAGGGAAATACTGGGAAGCTGGAACATGGATTGAAACAGAACCCCATGAGATTCACCAACCGTTACGTTATCCGAATATCGGTCCCCGCGAATCTTATCTTATTTACCACGAAGAATTGGAATCTCTGGTGCGACATTTTCCTACTCTAAAACGGGCCCGATTTTGGATGACCTTCGGGCAGGAGTATTTAACCCATTTACGCGTGATCCAAGATATCGGAATGGCCAGCATTAAACCGGTCCTGTATGAAGGGAGAGAAATTGTACCTCTTCAATTCCTCAAAGCGGTATTACCCAATCCGGGCGAACTCGGCGAGCATTATTTAGGCGAAACCTCCATCGGCTGCAGGATCAAGGGGATGAAGAATCATAAGGAGAAAACATATTATATCTATAATAATTGTAAACACCAGGACGCCTATCGGGAAACGGGCACTCAAGCAGTGAGCTATACCACGGGAGTGCCTGCCATGATCGGCGCTATGATGTTTATGACTGGTAAATGGAAAAAGGCCGGCGTATTTAACGTTGAAGAATTCGATCCGGATCCATTCATGGAACAATTAAATATCCACGGACTCCCTTGGCACGAACTGCATGATGTCGATTTAGAATTATAAATCCGCCATGCCTATTGACTTTAGCCAGATACAAACACCCTGCTATGTGATTGATGAGCATCTATTGCGAAATAACCTGAAACTAATAAAACAGGTCAAAGATGCGGCCAAGATTGATATCCTCGTTTCTTTAAAGGCCTTTTCTAATTGGGGCATATTTCCAATCTTTAAAGAATACGGGTTCGGCGCTTCAGCAAGCTCGCTCCATGAAGCGCGCTTAGCATCTGAGGAGCTCGGGGTAAAGGCGCACACGTATTCGCCTGCTTATGAAGAAAAGCATATCACAGATATTCTCAGATATAGCAGTCATATCTCCTTCAATTCCATAAACCAATTGCAAAGGTATATGAAGAGGGCCAGTCAACATGGCGTATCAATCGGTCTGCGTGTTAACCCTGAGTTTTCCGATACTGCGTATGACATTTATAATCCTTGTAACCCAGGTTCTCGCTTCGGAATTACGGCTGAGCAGCTTGGGGATGGCGTGCCGCAGGGGGTTGAGGGTTTTCATTTTCATGCGTTATTTGAGGCAGATTCCTTTGCGCTAGAAAAAATATTGGCTGTTTTCTTAAAGAAATTTGGTAAGTTTATACCTCGGCTAAAATGGGTGAATATGGGCGGCGGTCATCTTATAACTGGAAAGGATTATGATATCGAGCATTTGATCAAAATCCTCATCGATTTTAAAAACAAGCATGATGTGAAAATTATCTTGGAACCCGGCAGCGCCTTCACTTATCAAACAGGTTACCTCGTTTCTACGATATTAGACATCGTTGAAAATAAGGGCATAAAAACGGCCATTCTCGACGTTTCTTTTACCTGCCACATGCCCGATTGCCTGGAAATGCCCTATAAGCCTCTTATCTTGGGCGCTATTGATGAAAGGGCAGGGAAACCAACATACAGGATGGGGGGTGTTAGTTGTTTGGCAGGCGACTATATGGGGGATTGGTCATTTGATACAGAATTAAAGCCCGGGGATAAAATCATATTTGACGATATGATCCATTACACTATGGTGAAGACAACCATGTTCAATGGCGTCGGTCATCCTCGTATTGGAATATGGGATGAAAGGTCGGGCCTTAGATTAATTAAAGAATTTGATTATCAGAATTACAAGAATAGATTATCTTGATTTTCGGTTCGTACAGCCCATTGCCCAAAGGTTATCCTCTGGAAAGGGCGGTTTCTGAGGTGGCTCTCCGTTGGTCTTTGCCCGCGCGGTCGGGTATAGCAACCGGGTGGGGCAGGGGAGGGAGCAGTCGAAAAACCCCTAAAATTTTCTAAAAAAATACTTGACAATTTTGAATGGGCCGTTATAATAAGTCGAGTTTAGTTTATTAAACTAATTTCTTCTTATAGTGTGCTCCTGGTTTTGTGGAGATTGGAGGACGCATTCGGGGTTTGAGGCAGGTAAGCGCTTAATTCTATAAAGAACGGAGAAGAACAGTGATCTTTAAAACGCCTACCCTATATTTTCTGGCTTCCGGGGCATCGGAAGGCTATACGCCTCTCAACGCCTTTGATGGGGCCTTGCTTCAAGCTGGAATCGGCAATACGAACATCGTCAAGATGTCCAGCATTGTGCCGCCCCACTGCACCTTGGTCGATCCGATCGCTCTTCCCCCAGGTGCGCTTGTCCCGGCTGCTTATGCCGCCATCACCAGCGAGTTGTCCGGAGAGATCATCTCGGCCGGCGTCGCCATAGCCCTTCCAGAGGATGAGGAGCAGAATGGTTTGATCATGGAATATTCGGCCAAAGGAGGGCGGCGCCAGATCGAGGAAATCGTCCGGAATATGGCCGTGGAGGGGATGATGCTTCGCGGCTGGGAGATCAAGGATCTCAAGTCGATCGCCATAGAGCATGAGGTAGCCAACATCGGAGCAGCGCTGGCCGCGGTGGTCCTATGGTCTTCCGATTAAGAAATGGGTGCGTGAATCGTTATGGAACTACAGTTCACCGCGCGCACCTTCCTTGCCGCTGATTCCTCCTATGCCGAAAGCCTCGCCGTCATCATTGGTTGTCCTTTAGATATTACCTCTTCCTTTCGACCGGGAACAAGGTTTGCACCTCAGGTCATTCGCGATGTCTCCTGGGGTCTGGAGACGTATAGCCCTCGCTTGGATAGAGATCTGGAAGACCTGCGGATATGCGATGTCGGCGATATCAGCCTGCCTCAGGGCGATCCGGAGGGCGCCCTGGGGCTGATTCAGGGCTATTTGGCCACCGTTATTGGCGACAAAAAATTTCCCATCCTCCTCGGGGGAGAACATCTTATCTCGCTCGCCGTTGTCAGGGAGTTGGCCAGGCATCACCGGAACCTGGCCGTGATTCAATTAGATGCCCATGCCGACTTTCGGCAGGAGTACCTGGGAGATGCCTTATCACATGCCACCGTGATGAGGAGGATCGCCGATATCCTGGGAGGGGAGAACATCTTTCAGCTCGGCATCAGGTCGGGGACCAGAGAAGAGATGCGTTCTGCGCGGGCGATGGGGAGTCTTACGGAGGTGCAAGAAACGCTGCGCCGGGCGGCAGGGCGTCCGGCCTATCTCACCGTGGACCTCGATATCCTCGACCCGGCAATCGCCCCCGGGGTCGGCGTCCCTGAGCCGGGTGGGCTCACCTTTGACGAATGTATCTCCCTCATCTCCGAGCTGAGTTCTCTCAACGTGCAGGGGTTTGATGTGGTCGAACTGTCCCCACCCTATGACCCCACCCAACAGTCCGCCATGGCGGCAGCCAAGCTCATCAGGGAGCTCATCCTCCAGTTCTGTCCGGATAAGAACCACCAGTAAGGACCATTGGACTTGCCTTGAAGGGAGAATTCAGGTAAGGAAGGGGAGTAATCGTTTCCGTATCGGGAGAGTCATGCACTACGATGCGATCATCATCGGTGCGGGATTGGGAGGGCTGGTGTGCGGCCAGCTCCTTGCCCGCAAGGGGCTGCGGGTGGTCATCTTTGAAAAGAAGGCCCAGGTAGGGGGATGCTGCACCTCCTTCCAGCGTAAAGGCTTTACCTTCGACCTCTCTGTCCAGTCCATAGGCGGCTGTCGGGAAGGGGGGAGGGTATGGAGATTATTGGATGATCTCGGCTTGAGGGACCGTATAGAGCTGCTCCCCCTGGAACCCGCGCGCGAGTACCATTTTCCCGACCGGAAGGTCATTCAATACGCCGATCTAAACTCCCATATTGAATACCTCTCATCCCTCTTTCCCCGGGAGCGAGAGGGGATCAAAGAGGTATACCAGACCTACCGCGCTCTCTCCGAGGAGATAGATCGCTTCCCTCACACCCTCTCCTGGTTTGACCCCTCGAAGTTTGAGCGTGAGTTCCCCTTTACCTTTCGATACCGGGAGGAGATCCTTGAGGGATTGCTGGATGAGTTCATCAAGGACCCCTTGCTCAAGGTAATCCTCGGGGTGCGGAGTTCCTATGCCCTGCTTCCCCCGAGCAAGCTCTCTGTGATCGCTATGGCCTCTCTGGAGATGAGCTATTTGCAGGGTGGGGTGGCGGTCTTAAAGGGGAAGATGGAGGACTTACCCCTTCTCCTGGCCGAGGGGTTGCTGAGGCAGGGCGGGCAGCTTCAGACGCGGCACGAGGTCAAGGGGATCACTATTAAGGGGGGGAAGGCAATGGGGGTGCAGCTCAAAGGGGGCGAGCAGATATCCTCCCGTGTGGTGATCTCCAACGCCGATGCCAGCACCACCTTCCTGAAGATGATCGGCGAGGATTCACTTCCGCCAGGGTGGTCCAAGAGGTTGAAGGGGATGCGGCCCTCTTTTTCCTATTTCATCATCTATCTCGGGATCAAAGGGGACCTGGGCCTCTCGTGCTCCAACAATGAGATCTTCCCCCGGTATGATATGGAGCAGGAGTACCGTTTTCTTGACGAAGGGAGGATTCCTACCACTCCTCCCTACTACCTCCTCGCACCTTCTTTGGCAAATCCCTCCCACGCCCCCGAGGGACACAGCACCGTGTGTCTGAGCTACAAGGCCCCCTATCGTTTGCAGGGGGGTTGGGATGAAGGGGCAAAGAAGGATCTTGCCCAACAACTCATCGCTCAGGCCGAGGAGATGGTGCCCGATCTGCGTCGGAGGATCGCCCTGCAGGTGCGTTCCACACCTGTAACCATCGAACGGATGACGGGAAACCGGTGGGGAGCGGCTTACGGATGGGCACAGATTCCGCGACAGGCAGGGATCTATCGGCTGAACAGGGTCTCCCCTATCGAGGGGCTCTACCTGGCCGGCCATTGGACCGCCCCAGGGGGAGGGGTAGCAGCGGCCATGGCCTCAGGGCAGATCACCGCCGACCTGATAGGCGAACGGTTTAAGGAGGCAGGATGAGGTTCATCCGGTACGGCGTTATTGTTCTTGTTGTGCTCGCAATGACAGCGGGATGCGCGCCACAGAGACTGCCGCTGGAAAAGGGAGAGAAGATACCCCTTTCCCAGGTCCTTGCGCACACCCTCATCCAGTACAAGGGAATAAACACCTTGCAGGCGCAGCTCTTCATCCAACTCGAACTGCGGGATGAGTACTACGTCCTCAGGGGGGTGCTCCTCTATGAGAGGCCAGCCCGCCTGCGTTTGCAGCTCGCCTCGAGCTTTGGCGGGACCGTGGGGGAGGTGATCTACGACGAGGGCCTTGTCTTTATCCTTCTGCCCACCAAGGAAAGGATCTATCAGGGGAGGATAGAGGAGGGAGAAGGGCAGGAAGAGGATTCCCTCTTTCTCACCATGATCTATAACGATTACGAGGAGATCGGGGGCAGGCGCTTCTCCACCCGTCTCTACGGCGAGGGAGACGGGATGGCAGTCAGGTTCAACGTGAAGCTCAAGGACGCGCAGGTGGATATCGTCCTGCCAGAGGGCGCCTTCACCCCTGCCACGGCGGGGTGGGAGGTGCATCCGCTCTCTGAGCTGAAAGATCTCCTCACCGGTATCGAGCGCTAGGAGGGATCGTGAAGATCAAGATCATCGTTCCTCGTTGGCCCAAGGACAGCTTTTGGGATGTCATCACCTTTAAATTCCCTTCCCTGAGCACTACCCTCCTGGCTGCCCTCACCCCCGAGGGACACGAGGTCACCATCCACGATGAGGGGATTGCGCCCCTTGACCTTGAGGAGGCGTGCGATCTTGTCGCCATCACCGCCATGACCCCCCTGGCCCCGCGAGGTTATGAGATCGCCGAGGCGTATCGCCGCAGGGGGGTGAAGGTCGTTATGGGGGGGATTCACCCCACCTGGCTGTCGGAGGAGGCCATTGCCCACTGCGATGCGGTGGTCATCGGAGAGGCAGATGAGGTCTGGGCCGAGGTCGTGAGGGATGCAGCCCGGGGAAAATTGAAGCGGTTCTACCAACAGAAAGAGCGTACCAACCTCTCTCTGCTCCCCCTGCCCCGGAGGGAACTCCTGGACCCCAAAGGGTATTTCTTCGAGAACACCATCCAGACTACCCGGGGGTGTCCCTTTGACTGTGAATTCTGCTCTGTGACGGCCATCTATGGGGGGACGTATCGCACCCGGCCCATTGCGGAGGTGGAGCGGGAGATCAAGGCCCTGCGCCGGGCACCCGCCTATATCTTCTTCGTCGACGACAACATCGTGGGGGATATGCGATACGCCCGCGAGCTCTTCTCCATGCTCTCTCAACACCGTCTGCGGTGGGTCAGCCAATGTCCCATCAGCATCGCCCAGAATGAGAAGCTGGTCCGCCTCATGGCGCAGGCGGGGTGCCATGGGATGTTCATCGGCTTTGAGAGCCTAAGCCCCGAGAACCTGAAGCTGATGGGGAAGAAAACCAACAAGGTGGAACGCTACGAGGCAGGGATCAAGCGGCTTCATGATCACGGGATCGGCGTCCATGCCTCCTTTGTCTTCGGGTATGACTACGATGAACCCTCGGTCTTCGAGGATTTTGTCTCCTTCGCGAATAGGACCCGGCTCGATGGGGCCTTCCTCCCCATTTTAACCCCCTTTCCCGGGACCAGGATCTACCAGCGTCTAAAGAAAGAGGGAAGGATCCTCACCGAGGACTGGAGCAAATACGACATGGCCACCGTGGTCTTTAAGCCCAAGAGGATGACCATTGAGCAGCTCCAGGAGGGCTTCTGGTGGGTCAACAAGGAGTTTTACTCCCTGCGCTCTATGGCGAGACGGATCTTCCAACCCTTTGCGATGCGCCGAAGCCTCATCATCTTCGGTCCTATGAACATAGGCCATTGGCCTGCCGTGCGCAAGGCCGAGCGGTATTTTTATCGCTGAATACTGAAGTATTGTTTGCCTTCCATATTGCCGGATATATAATTTACGGGTGGGAAGATGAAGAGGTATTTCCCATCTTTTGCAAGATACGATAGCTGACAGAGGAGGAGCCATGGCACGTATCGCGATCATTGGTGCCGGCGCCATCGGGTGTACGCTCGGCGCCCTGCTGAGCCGCGCAGGTCAAGATGTGACCCTGATTGGCCGACCAGAACAAGTTGCCGCTATCCGTACCGGCGGACTTCAGCTCGATGGTGCTTTGGGTAGATTCACCGTTCAGGTGCCTGTCGCCGAGCAGCTGGATGTCCGTCCGGACCTTGCGCTGCTCGCCGTCAAGACCCAGGATGTACTCTCGGCTGTGCAAACCAACCTCCCCTTGCTGATGGATGTCCCGCTCGTCACCCTCCAAAACGGCTTGAGGAGCGACGATCTGGTTGCCGGCGTCTTGCCGCCCCACCAGATCGTGAGCGCGGTGGTCTCTATTATCGCCACCTATCTCACCCCGGGGAGCGTCACCATTGTGTCGCCGGGTTCATTGGTGATCGGCCATCCCTTTGCCGCAACTGAACCGCTCCTGCCGATGGTTGCCGGCATCCTCAACCAAGCCATCCCTACCCATATCTCGGGCAATATCCGCGGTGCCCATTGGCTCAAGCTCCTGGTCAATGTGAACAATGCCCTGCCGGCCATTACGAACCGCACCATCCAAGAGGTATATGCGGACCCCTATCTCAGCCAATTGGTGATCCGCTTGCTCCGTGAAGGTTTGGCAGTTGTCACGCGGGCGGGCATTAAACTTGCGTCGCTCCCCGATGTCTCCATCGCCTTGATCCGGTTGCTGGGGAGGCTGCCGGTTCGGCTCGCTGCCCGCCTTGCATCCGCGAAGGTCCGCCGCACCGTCTCAACTCTTCCGGTGCTCGGCTCGACCCTTCAGAGCCTGCGCAGGCACCGCTCGACGGAGATAGACTATCTGAACGGCGAGATCGTCCGCTTGGGCGCTGAGGCAGGGGTGCCAACGCCGCTCAATGCGATTGTGGTGGAGATGGTTTGTCGCGTCGAGAAACGCGGCCGCTTTTATGGCGTGAGCGCGATTCGCGAAGCAATAGCAACTGGAGGAGGCAACCTCCAAGCGAAGAATGCGTGAAAGCAAGCAGGAAGGGGACAGGTCTCCTTTTTGCGTTGTCTGATCTCCCTAAACAAGGATAAGAGGAACTACGCCGACGGAGTCCGTTCATATATGCGGGAGAAGAACAGGTCTTGAACTAGAAAAATATAGCCGAGACGTAGACCGTGAGACTATGGAGTGTGCACCCCCGTTACCTTGACGCCAGAGGCCTTGTAGCGCTGTGGCGTGAAGGATTGCTTGCCAAGGCAGTTCTGAAATACCAAACCAAAGGGTACAAACATCATCCTCAATTAGAAAGGTTTAAGGCTCAAGCAGACCCGGTGGCGGCGATAGATTGTTATCTTCAGCACGTGTTTCTCGAAGCCTGCCGTCGCGGTTATCACTTTGATGCTCGCAAACGTGGGGCAACAGTACGATGTCCTAAGATAGTGGTTACAAAAGATCAACTGCGATATGAGATGGCCCATCTTCAAGCCAAGTTAAAAAAGCGAGGTTCGGCACAGTACCAGAAAAACAGCAGGGTCAAAGAATTCAAGCCGCATCCACTTTTCAGAGTGGCGGTCGGCGGCTTAGAGCCATGGGAGCGGGTTGGATAAAGCTCAGCAAATGTGATCAGCGAACAGAGGCACCTGACACAGTATAAATCGTTAGCCATAATCTTTCACAGTGGATTGGATGTATTAACTGCCGTTGTCCCTTGCCGCCGTTAGAAGGCGTCTCATAAAATACAACCTCTTTTTTGTGTTGACATGAAAAATTATATTAGGCAAAGTATAGAGAGGGTGAGATAAGCAGTGCGGAATTTTTGTTTCAAACTTTAATCAGGGGTCAGCGGGAATCCTCACCATCTGATCTCTCTACACAAGGAGGGAAGGGGATGCTCAAAGGAATTTTGCTCATGGTTTTCGCAGTGGTTATAGCGGTCTCGGCGAATGCTCAGGGCCAATTCGAGACAGATACTATCACCACATCCGCCGGCGATCTGAAGATCCAGTTTATCGGTCATGGGTCCTTGATGCTTACCTTTAAGGGCAAGGTCATCCATGTTGATCCATTCAGCCCGCTGGCAGACTACTCCAAGCTCCTCAAAGCGGATATCATTCTGATAACCCACGACCACCCCGATCATCTTGATTTACAAGCGATCGCAGTGATACGGATTAAGACCACGGCACTGGTACTCACTAAGGCCTGCGCGGAGAAGATGGCGGGGGGTATCGTCATGCAAAATGGGGATGTGCAAACGGTCCAAGGGATAATAATAGAGGCTGTGCCGGCGTATAATATCGTCCATAAGCGCGATAATGGACAGCCGTTTCATTTGCGGGGTGTCGGGAACGGCTATATCATGACCTTTGGCGACAAGCGGGTGTATGTGGCAGGTGACACCGAGAATATACCGGAGATGAAGGCCCTGCAGAGAATTGATATCGCATTTTTGCCCATGAACTTGCCGTATACGATGACGCCGGAGATGGTCGCCGACGCCGCCAAGGCGTTCAAGCCGAAAATTCTATATCCATACCATTACGGTAACACGGATACCGCAAAGATTGTAGCGGCCTTGAAGGATACCAAAGAGGTCGAGGTCCGGATTCGTAATATGAAGTAACGACAGTATCTGCCATAAAAGCTCGACGCCACCTTAAAGAAAGGAGTACTTATCAATGGACAAAACTGATCAGGCGCCAAATGCTGCGCAGGTATTGCTCATCATTGCCGCTTTTATTGTCGTGGTGGCGGGGATGCATGCAGCCCAGTCCATTATCGTCCCCTTCTTATTGGCGGCGTTTATCTCCGTTATCAGCTCGCCACCCCTCTTTTGGCTGAAAGAAAGAAAGGTGCCGACATGGATTGCCTTGCTCATCGTCATGTTTGCCATTCTCTTCTTCCTCTTGCTCATCGCCGGTCTGGTTGCCTCCTCGGTAACTGATTTCTCGGCCAAATTGCCCTTTTATGAAGGCCGGCTCAAGGAGCAAACCGATGCCGCTTTGAGCTGGCTGGAGCGGAGCCATGTGGATGTCGGCCGCCTTGAGTTAGACAAGATATTCAATACCGCGGCAGTCATGAAGTTCGTGGCTATCTTACTCAACCAGTTGGGGGGGATGCTGACAAACGGGGTTCTGATCCTGCTCACGGTCATCTTCATGCTCCTGGAGGCCTCGAGTATTCCCACTAAACTGAGCGCCATTTTTCGCAAGCCGGAAGCTTCGCTCGGGCGCATAAAATATTTTATTGGCACGGTCAATCGGTATATGGCTATCCAGACAGTGATCAGTCTTGCTACCGGTGCCTGTGTGGCCATTTTTCTCACCATCATGGGTGTCGATTATGCCATCTTGTGGGGGGTCTTGGCCTTTCTCTTGAACTACATCCCGAACATCGGCTCCATTATGGCGGCGGTGCCACCCATCCTCTTGACGATCATACAACTGGGGCTGGGCAGGGCCCTGTGGGTTACGATCGGATATGTCGTGATCAATATGGTCATGGGTAACGTCATCTCGCCGCGCCTTATGGGGCGGGGGCTGGGACTTTCGACGTTAGTGGTATTTCTCTCCTTGATATTTTGGGGGTGGATATTGGGGCCTGTGGGCATGCTGCTATCGGTCCCCTTGACCATGACGGTAAAGATCGCCCTGGATAGCTCGGAGGATACGCGTTGGATCGCCATTCTGCTTGGGTCAGAAGAAGTCAGCGAGCCTAAACCCGCACCTGCTAAGAAGTCTCGTAGAAAGAGACACGGAAAATAGGGGAGAATATTTTATCTTAATCCAAGATAAGGAAGGAGCAACATCAGGAAAATGATCAGTGAACAGTAGCAAGAGAGAAGTGGCAAGGGAAAGAATAAGACGATTTAACATCTAACAAGGGGGGAAAGCTATGAAACGTAATACCGCATGTACTACTTTTAGTGTTGCTTTGACGGCTGCCTGCGCCGCGACGGCCGCAGCGCGTGGAATGATAAAACAATAATTAATAAGGAGGAGGGCAGCCATGAGTACCAAATTATTTCGTTATGCAGTCTTAGTGGCAGTGATGGTCGGCAGTTTGGCGATGACGGCAATCGCCGCCGAGGAGTCCGATTTGCAGATCCGGGCCGCCAAACCCGGTGCAACGGTGACGGTCGACCGGGTCATCGAGGATGGCAAGGTGCTCGTAAGCGTAGTCGATGCCGGGAAAAACCCCCTGTTAGGGTTGAGTGCCGAGGATTTTGCTGTGACGCAATCAGGCCTGACGGCGAAGATCCTTTCGGTGCAGCCGCTCGCCGAGAGCCTGGAGGTGCCCCGGCACATTGTCCTGGTGCTGGACAATTCGTCCTCGATGGATCAGCGAAACGCCGTTGAGGCACTGCTCGCCGGCGTCGGCGAGCTGCTGAAGACCATCCGGCCGATCGACCAGGTGCAGATGGTCGTCTTCAACATGAAGCGGACGGTGAACATGGGCGGCCGCACACTGCATGTGGAGACGTTCAAATCGAACCAGCCGGCCGAGTTGCAGGACTTTGCGACGAGGGCCTACCGCGGCGGCATGACCGGTCGGACTGTACTTTACGAAGCGATGCTGGCCGGCCTTGAGCTCATCGGCAAAATGCCGGCCACTGAACCCCGGTTCATGGTGGTCTTTTCCGACGGGGAAGACCTGAACAGCGCCTACAAGCGCGAGGATGTCGTCAAGGCGGCGCAGGGGCTTTTCAATGCCTATGCGATCGATTTCATGCCGGGCCCGGGGAAGGACAAGTTTCTGACCAAGTTCACCAGCCAGAACCACGGGCAGATCTGGAAGGCCGCGTCGGCAACGAACCTCATCCCCATCTTCCAGAGCGTTGCCTCGACAATGCAGTATTACTACGTCGTCAGCTACGTGTTACCACCCACCGTTGCCCCGGCCAGCCTGACGATTGAAGAGATCAAGACCATCGATGCTTCGCCGATGCTCGGGCATATCTACTTCGCCAACGGGTCAAGCGAGATTCCCCCTCAGTATGTCCGTTTTGCCGGGCCGGGGGAAACGGCAGGTTTCGATCCGCAGCAGCTCCGCGGTACGCTCGAAAAGTACTACCAGGTGCTGAATATCGTCGGCAAACGGCTGGCCGATCATCCTGAGGCCACGATCACGCTGGTCGGGTGCAATGCCAACACCGGCACGGAGAAGGGTAATAAAAAGCTCTCCGCCCAGCGCGCCGAGGCGGTCAGGGGTTACCTGCAGAAGGTCTGGAACATAGCTCCCGAGCGCACGTCGATCGAAGCGCGCAACCTGCCGGAGATGCCGAACTCCAGCCAGCTCAAGGAGGGACAGGCGGAAAACCGGCGGGTGGAAATCCGCTCGCCGGATCCCGCGATCCTTAGTCCGATCCCGAGCATCTATCTCGCGACCCAGATCGATACGCCTGCGTTGAAGTTGCGTCCGAACGTGGTCTCACCGCGCGACATCGTACGCTGGAAGATCACCGTCGCCAATGCCGGCGGGAACCTGGCCGAACTGGCAGGGGAAGGCGCTCCTGCATCGGAAGTGCAGGTCCCACTGCCGACTAAGGATCTGCGGGCGATGGCCACCGGCGGCGACATTGCGGTGAAGATGGAGCTGCAGGACAACAAGGGGCACAGCGTGGTGTTTCCCCCGGAACCGATCAAGGTCAACTTCATCCAGACCAGTCAGCGGCTCGCGCAAAAGCAGGATCTGAAGGTGCAGGAGAAATACGCCCTGATCCTGTTCGATTTTGACAAGGATACGATCGACGCGCGCAACCAGGAGATCGTCAACAAGGTCGTGGCCCGTATTCGGGAACTGCCCCAGGCCACCGTCGAGATCGTCGGTCACACCGACAACATCGGCAAGGAGGCCTACAATAACAAGCTCTCCGATCGCCGGGCGCTGGCAGTTTACAAGCTGCTGGCGGCTGCCTATGGCGAAGCCCCCGGCGACCGCATCCGCTACTCGGGCGTCGGTCCGAACACCCCGCTGTACGACAACCTGTCGCCGGAAGCCCGGGCGTTCAACCGCACGGTGACCATCACGCTGGAATACCTGAGCGCGGAGTAGTCGGAACCGCAACAAACGCTCAAGGGAACTTCAGGAAAAAGAGGTAGACGATAAAAAGAAAAGCGGCAAAGAGGTAACCGAACGGGAGAGAAAAGAAACTGAGAAAACAAAAATCTCAGAAACCAATAAAAGAAAGAAGCACACCATGAAGAGAGAAATGACAACCTGGATAGCTCGGAAGATACACGTTGGGTCGCCGTTCTGCTTGGGTCAGAAAAAGTCAACCTGCCAAAACCTGCTCCTGTTAAGAAATCTCGTAGGAAGAGACACGGAAAATAGGGGAGAATATCTTACCTTTTGATAAGATAAGTAAAGCCGAGTAGTTTTGGTTCGTTATAGGGCCTTTTATATACAAGCCTTCTATTCATGAATTGAGGAACGTGCCCAGACTCATCGAAGCGATAAGGAGGGATGTCTTATGGACCCACTGACATCGCACTTCTGGATTGGGATCGGTGTCGCCGTGCTGTGCGGCGGTATTATCGGTTTCGAGCGTCAGATTCGCGGCAAGCCGGCCGGGATTCGCACTAATATCTTAATCTGTCTCGGAACCGCCATCTTCGTTCAGCTCGGTACCACCTTTGGCGGCATGAACACGGATCCGACGCGCGTGCTCGGCCAGGTCGCGACGGGCATCGGTTTTCTTGGCGCCGGCGTCATCATTGCACGCGGAGGGCATGTGAAGGGGGTAACCTCTGCCGCTGTTATCTGGACGCTCGCAGGCATCGGTGCGATGATCGGATTCGGGCGATTTGCACCGGCCATCGCCCTGGCAGTCGTCACCGTGGGCATCCTCGCCGGCATTGAATTTCTAGAAGCTGGTGTTCGCCGGCTCCGGAGTGGGGAGCACGCGCATGGTGACGACTCCACTTCAGGAGAAGAGTAACACAGGTCTCGAGCGGCACGTATTACAAAGATCCGCGCACACGCTATTCGCCTTTGCAGAGACGTTGGAGGGCCATGTGCAAACAAGGAAAATGCCCCAGAGCGTTGGTCCCATCGTGCTCCCCGGCAATAGGGGCAACAAGTAAAGGGATGGTGGCTCATGATTGAAGAGAACAGAGAGAAAAGAAGGTTCCAACGCATCTTCTTCTCTATTGAAGACGGCGTCAAAGGCATCTTCGCCTTTTCAGACCTTCAAAGAGGTCTGCTAGCAGCCCATATCATTAATATTAGCGAAGGCGGTTTGGGTCTAGCCCTTAGTAAAGATAAGAAAAACAGGATAGCTCAAGGAGATCATGTAATCCTTACTCATATCACGGGGATACAAGGTCTGGAGTCTCTCACCAATGTAGACGCAGAGATTAAGTGGGTTCTGGACGATCCATCATTAGAATTTGTTGGATTGGGCTGCGAGTTCCTCGATTTCCCTGAGCCCATGAGAGATGCAATCGGCATGTTTATCGACTCCTGGTATATGAAGTAACCCGGAGGGAGTTCCTAATGACGGCACATCCGATAGTTGTCTATAGGGGAAGAAACCAACGGGTTGTGACTCGTGCAAGTGAAGCCCCCCGGGGCGAGGAACTTCACTTCTGAGCTACCCCCGGCTCGCTATAAAAAAGGGGGGACAGTATGATGTCCCCCCTGGGCATGATCGAGGCGTTGAATAGCCTTTTATTTAGTGGCCAACGTAGTGTTTAGGTTTGCGGCCAAACGGGTGGCAAGCTGGCTCATGATATTATTGAGCATAGCAACTGAATCGCCGCCCCAGCTCCCAGAGGAGCCGGTATCCCGCGTATAGATGCGTATACAGGGCTGCGATTTTCCGGGCTCATAGACTTCACAGACTACTGCACCACCTGCCCTGCCTGCGCCCATCCCCACCCAATAGCGTGCTGCTCGGCTACCGGGATTGCATTCCACTACGGCACCCTCGATAAGCAAGGCATTGGGAGCATCCGTCTGAGACGGTTTGAAGGAACTTTTAAAGACCGAATTAAAGAGCGCAATATACGGATCGTAGGAAAAGACATTCTGCTGAGGCAGCAAGCGGCCGCCAAATTCCGTTACCTTGGCCGAACTATATTGGGATAGGTTTACCGACGGGTCCCTCCAGATAAGGAGGTTGTGTCCACCTTTCTGCATCCCATTGATATACTCTCTGACGTTAAACGTCTGATCAGGATAGTTCTTGAAGCTTATAAACTGTGCCGGCGCGGTTCCCGTGCCGGCGGCAGCGCCGGATGTCGATGATGGCGTTTCCTCGGCAATGGCAGCTGCGCTCATCAAGGCCATGGCGATCCCCGCTATTACGAGATAGTGCATATATCGCTGGATTTTCATCGTTTCTCCTCCTTTGTTCAGGTTACGGTGTAAGCCTTATACAAGGCTAAGGCCCTAAGCTTGAATTGATAAGAGTCTAGTTAAGGGCTCCATTGCTGTCAAGTAAAATTGTGATGCATCCATCCAATGCTTTCTCGATGCAGTGCGCAAGGATAGTTACAAAAAAGACCTCTTATTCCCTTCCATCATCAAAAAGAAAAGAGATCACGGATAGACCGTGGGCAAGGGAAAAGGTTGACACCCCTTGAAGTAATCATTCATAATGACATCATGTCCTTGCTGAAGCAATACCCCGTGCATCTCCACGTTGCAGGGCAGAACCTCATGAGGGCTTGCAACGATGGGTAACAGGCTGGCCTGGGTTGGCTTGGTTATCATCGGCCTTTTGCTTGTGACGGCCCTCGTAGCCCCGTTCCTGGCCCCGTATGATCCCCTGGCTATCGACCTCAGGGGTGAGCTGGAGGGGCCGGGGGCAGGCCATCCCCTGGGGCAGGACAAGCTGGGCAGGGACATCCTCAGTCAGGTCATCTACGGCTCTCGGGTCTCCCTGGTGGTGGGATTGGTGGTGGTGGGGATTTCCCTCGTCATCGGGGTGGCCTTGGGGGCGGCGGCCGGCTATTTCGGCGGCGTCTTCGATACCATCTTGATGCGGATCGTGGACATCCTCCTTGCCTTTCCGGGCATCCTGCTGGCCATCGCCCTGGCCGGGATCCTCGGCCCCAACCTCAGGAACATCATCCTCGCCCTCTGCGTGCTGGGCTGGGTCGGCTATGCCAGGCTCGTGCGGGGCCAGGTACTCGCAGAGAAGAACAGGGAATACGTCTTGGCGGCCAGGGCCCTGGGGGCGAGCCACCCCAGGATCATCCTCCGGCACATCCTGCCCAATGTCTTTGCCCCGGTCATCGTGGAGGCTACGTTCGGCTTAGCAGGGGTGATCCTGGCCGAGTCGAGCCTCAGCTTTTTAGGGTTGGGCCCCCAGGATGTACCAACCTGGGGAAGGCTCCTGAACGAAGGGGCACAATACCTCTTGTTTGCCCCCCATGTGGCCACTTTTCCGGGGATAGCCATCATGCTCACCGTCCTGGGATTCAACTTCATAGGCGACGGCCTGCGCAATAGGTGGGATGTCAAGAGGACGGCATGAAGATCCAAAAGCTACCCAGCCCCAACTTTTCCAGCAGAAAGGGCGAGCAGGTGGATATGATCATCATCCACATTGCCAGCCTGCCTGCCGGGGAGTTCGGCACCGGCTATGTCCTGGATCTCTTTCTGAACAGGTTAGACCTTGTAGCCCACCCTTCCTTCAAGGCGTTGGAGGGGCTCAAGGTATCCGCCCACTATTTTATCGACCGAAAAGGAAAGGTCATCGAGCTGGTGGACCCCGACCAGATGGCCTGGCACGCAGGCGTAAGCTCCTTTGAAGGAAGGGAGGGGTGCAACCCCTTTTCCATCGGGATCGAGCTGGAGGGCACGCCGGATCACCGCATCACGGAAAGGCAATATCGTTTATTGCAGGAGCTCTGCCTGCTCTTAATGGAGCACTTTCCCCTGATCACCCCGGAGAGGATCGTGGGGCACAGCGACATCGCCCCGGGGAGGAAGGTGGACCCAGGCCCCCTGTTTCCCTGGGCGCGGCTGAGGGAGGCATTGGAAGGAAGGGGGAAGACTAATGTTTAAGAGGTTGTTGAAAAAACGATTTTCTGCGGGCTGTTCAAAAATGTCCAGATGCAAGTTGAGCTTTACAAAATCCCGCTTCCGGGGGCCCGCGAAATCACGAGGAGTGAGGCGTACTTAGACGTACGCCGCAACGACGAAGGATGAGAGAAATCACGCGAAACGCGGGACAGATGGGCATTTTTCAACAGTCTATTAAGGATAAAACCTTGCGGGAGATCTTTCCCCCCCAGGCCCTGGTTCTAGCCCCCATGTCAGGGATAACGGATCTCCCCTACCGCCTCCTGGCCAGGGAAAAAGGTGCTGACCTGGCCTACACCGAGATGGTGAGCGCCGAGGGGCTGGTGAGGGGAAACAATGGATGCAGAAGGCTCTTGGAAGGCTGCCCTTCTGAGGGGCCGCTCATGGGCCAGCTCTTCGGCTCCGATCCCGCGGTGTTGGCTGAGGCCGCCTGCCGGGTGCAGGAGATGGGGCTGGATGGGGTTGATATCAACGTGGGGTGTCCGGCTGCCAAGATAGTAAAGAAGGGGGCAGGGGCGGCCCTGTTGCGGGAGCCGCAGAGGCTACGGGAGATCCTCAAGCAGGTGCGGGATAGCCTGCACATCCCCCTCGGGATCAAGATCCGCTCTGGATGGGATGAGGAGAGCCTCAACTGCCTGGAGATAGTTCAGATGGCCGGGGATTGCGGGGTGGACCTGGTTGCCATCCATCCTCGCGCGCGCTCCCAAAAATTCGATGGCGAGGCCGACTGGGGGCTCATCAGGATGGCCAAAGAACGAAGCGGCATCACGATCATCGGCAATGGCGATGTACGCTCGCCCGAGGATGCGGCAAGGATGCTCAACGAGACGGGGTGCGATGGGGCGATGATCGGGAGGGGGAGTTGGGGCAACCCCTGGATCTTCGAGAGGGCTCGGGTGCTTATCCACGGGGGGCAGGATATCCCCCTGCCCACCTGGGCGGAGAGGAAGGGGCTAATCCTCAGGCACCTGGAGATGCACCTGGAGAGAAAGAGCGCTCCCTGGGGGCTCCTCACCTTCATCAAGCATGTGGGATGGTATCTTAAGGGATACCCCGGGGCAGCGGCGTTTCGCAAGAGGATAAACACCATCAGGTCCACGGAGGCCTTTATCAGGGAGATAGAGGCGTATTTCCGATACATCGAGAGCACCCAAGGAGGGACGAGTTGCCCATTATCGATGCCTACGGCATGAGGGGGAATGTGGTCTTCGGCAGCGGGGGACGAAAAGAGGGAAAGGACTCCCTCGTGTTCATACACGGGGCCGGCGGCAGCCGGACCTCCTGGCGCCTTCAAGAGGCATACTTCAGCAGGGCGTTCAACTGCTTTATCATGGAACTCCCGGGGCATGGAGCAGCGCAGGGGCAGGGGGCTCAGGAGGTCAAGGGCTACACCCTCTGGATCAAAGGCGCCCTGGATGAGCTCAAGCTGTCAAGCCCCTTCGTGATCGGGCACTCCATGGGAGGGGCAATCGCCATGGACCTGACCATGAGATTTCCGGCCCTGCCCAAGGGGCTGGTGCTGGCGAGCACTGGTGCGCGGCTGCGAACACTCTCCAGCATCCTCGACGGGATCGAGAAGGCATTTCCCGAGACGGTGGAGCTGATCTGCGAACGCTCCTTTGCCCGGGATGCACCAGAGGAGCTGAGGCGATTTACCGTAGCGGAGATGATGAAGAACTCACCCCATGTCCTGCACGGGGACTTCACTGCCTGCGATCGATTCGACATCATGGATCAAGTGCAGGCGATCGGCAATCCCACCCTGGTCATCTGTGGGGATCAGGATGTCCTGACCCCGATCAAGTACTCCCGCTACCTGACCGATAAGATAGCCGGGGCTCGCCTGGAGATCGTCGAGGGGGCAGGGCACAGGGTGATGTTGGAGCGGCCAGAGGAGTTCAACAAAAAGATAGAGGCCTTTTTTTGGTCCGTGGGTACAGGAGATGCCTAGGGTCTACATCCCTTCAGAGAGGATAACGGGTGAACAGATCCCCCTCCAATCCAGGGAGGCGCGGTACATCCTCGCGGTCTTGCGGCTCGGCCCAGGCGATGAGGTAACGGTCTTCGACGGGGCCGGGAACGAATACCGGACCGAGCTTGCCGAAGACGACGACGGGGCCATGTACCTGGCGATCCAGGAGGAGTCGCGCCCTGAGCGGGAATCCCCCCTTCAGATAACCCTCGGCCAGGCCCTCCTAAAGGGGGAGCGGATGAAATTCGTGATCCAGAAGGCCACTGAACTGGGGGCCGCGAGGATCATCCCCCTCGTCACCTCCCGCACTATACCCCTTGTGGAAGGGGAGCGGGAATCGCTCCGCATTGAGCGGTGGCAGAGGATCGCCCAGGAGGCGGCCAAACAAAGCGGCAGGACGATGGTCCCCCGCATCGAGGCGATCCATGAGCTGGCTGATTTCCTTGCCCAGAGCGCGGGCATGCGGGTTATGCTGTGGGAGGGGGAGCCAGTCCCGCTGCGGGAGGTTGTCAAAAAGATCGATCCTCAAGCAGGGATCACCCTCCTCATCGGCCCTGAAGGAGGGTTTTCCGAAGCAGAGGTCACTGCAGCCCAAGCCCAGGGCTTCCTCGTGGCCGGGCTGGGGCAGCGGGTCCTGCGGGCCGAGACAGCGACCCTCAGTGTCTTAAGCATCATGCAGCATCTCTTCGGCGACTTGGGTTAGCGCCTCGGGTTCGAGAATATTCTACCCTCTATCATTGATGACCAACCGCTTTCCTTTTTTAACAATAAACCCTTCTGTGAGTAATTGCCTCAGAGCTTTCCTTAGCATATCCCCGTCGCGGTTGATCTCTTTCACCAGGGCGGCCTCGGAGATCCCCGGATGCGCAACCAATGCCCTCAGGATCATCCCCCTGACCTGTCTCACGGATCCCTCAAAAGGGGACTGCCTTGCATACTGGGCGCTCCTGCGGCTGGGATTGGTGTGTCGTTCCTTTAACATGGCACCATAGTCCATCAAGGCGTAGTACCAGTGGCGCGGTCTTTTGGCATCGAGGGTCTGGGCAATCAGGGGGAGGATCTCGCTGTCTTTCACATTCCCCCTGTCCCGGAAAAAGAAATGGATAAAGACGCTGCGGATGTTCGTCTCAATGAATACAACCGGTTTATCAAAGGCGAAGGCGCGCACGGCGCCGGCCGTAGCAGCGCCGACACCCGGCAGGGCCTTCAGGGCCTCGATTGCAGGCGGGATCCTGCCGCCATAGCGATCGACGCAGATAGCCGCCAGTCTTTTGAGCGCCAGGGCCCTGCGGTTATAGCCCAACCCCTGCCATTGCTCGAGGATTGCCCTCAGCGGGGCGCGGGCAATGGACCCGATTGCGGGAAAGCGGCGGAGAAATTCCCTATATTTCTCGATGACCCTCTTCACCTGGGTCTGCTGCAGCATCAACTCCGACAGGAGGATCTTGTACGGATTGTGCGTCTTTCTCCACGGGAGCACCCGCTTGTTGCTTCGATAGTGGGCATAGATCTCTTTTTGAAACCGGCGTACCTGTTGGGAGCTAAGTTTTCTGTTTTTTCCCATGTCCTAGCTCATCATGTGCTGACTGAAAAGGCCTGCATGCCATATTTAGAAGCCCCCTTTGCAAAGGGGGCTTAAGGGGGATTTGCCACGCTTCAAATCCCCCCATCCCCCCTGACCAAAGAGTCACCTTTGGCCAAAGGGCCACCTTCGGCGGTTTTCTAAAGGGGGGAAGTAGACTCTCATATGCCCTCGGTAGTATATCATGGAAGGGGGGATCAGGACACCGGCGGAAAAACTAGAAAAAGTTATTCAACGGTGTTATATTAAAAAGAGTAAGATGAAAACGATTGGGGAGCACGGCTATGCCTATCTTCGAATATCACTGCATGAAATGCGATAAGGACTTTGAAATTCTGGTCTACGGTGATCAGGAGGTCTGCTGTCCCACCTGCAAAGCGACCAAGGTCAAAAAACTCCTCTCCACCTTCAGTCATAAGAGCGACAGCGGCTTCACAAGCTCGCAGGGGTCCTCCTGCGGTTCCTGCAGCTCCTCGAGTTGTGCGGGCTGCGGTTCCTCTTAATGAGGAAGGCGCGAAAAAGCCACTCTGCCTTGCATTAAACCCCTATCATTAACCCCCTCAGCGAAACGATCTTGACATGACGGCACAGAAAGGTAATAGTGCCTGTGTCAAAACCCTTGTCAAGAATGCCAAGGAGGTGCTCATGGATATCAAGGAGATCCGGCTCGAAGCATTGGATGTGAAGCAATTCATCTCGGATAAGGTCAAGGAGATCGCGTCCATCGTGGGAGACGGCATGGCCATCAACGCCCTTTCCGGCGGTGTCGATTCGTCGGTAGTCACCTTGCTCGGACACAAGGCCCTCGGCAAACGACTCAGGTCCTATTTTATCGATAACGGCCTGATGAGGGAGGGTGAGCCGGAGCATATCGTTTCGCTCTTTAAGGGGTTAGGGGTGCCGGTGGAGCTGATGGATGCCCGCACGACCTTCTTCGCAGAACTCAAGGGCCGCACTGACCCGGAAGACAAGCGAGAGGCCATCACCCGGGCATTTTATAAAGAGGTCTTCGGCAGGCTGGTGAAAGAGGTCAATGCACCATACCTGCTGCAGGGGACGAACTACACCGATATCGAGGAGACAGTCGCCGGGGTCAAAAGACAGCACAACATTCTCGAACAGCTCGGTATTGATCCGGAGCAGATGTACGGCTACAAGGTCATCGAGCCCCTGATCCAGCTCCGGAAATCGGGGATCAGAAAGGTCGGCCAGTCATTGGGCCTGCCCGAAGAGATATATTACCGTCCGCCTTTCCCCGGGCCGGCCCTGGCTGCCAGGGTCATCGGCGAGGTGACGCCTGAAAGGATCGCCATCGTCAGAAAGGCCACCTGGATCGTGGAGGAAGAGCTTGCGTCAAGCAAGGCCTTTCAATACCTGGCGATCTTGCATGAGGATAAGGTGACTGGCGTGAGAGCAGGCAAGAGGGATTTCGGCCTGCAGATCGAGGTCAGGTGCTGGGAGAGCACGGATGCCCAGGTCGGGTCGCCTACCAGGCTCGGCTATGACGTGTTAGACAAATTAGCCCAGCGGATTACCACCGAGGTGCCCGGTGTGGTCAGCGTGACCTATAATATTACCTCCAAACCACCTTCCACCATAGAAGCGGTGTAGGCTAATATCTAAAGAGTATCCCGCCTCACGCAAAATCAGTTAAGTCTAATAAATCCAGAAAGCAAACTTTAAATCTTTCAGGACTCCTTCGCCTGTCTCAAGATCTATTAATTCCAAACCTTCACCAAAATACTTATTTAGAAGCAGATATTTATATTCTACTGAGGTGTTGCACTGCACATTTGAGAGTTCAATCGGCTTATTATCTTTATAAGTCTTAAGGTAAACTGAATAGGTATAGAGACCAAAACCTTCGTCCCCTTTTTCAGAATAATGATACAAAATAGATTCGTGTCCTTTCACAGAGAGCCTAATGTATCGCCAGTCATCGCCTCCTCTTTTGGTGTATAATTGTCCTGATGTGTCCTGGGCTTTATCACGGTCAATAATAAAAGGGTTCAGGGCAAGCATAGGATGCCAGATCTGACTTTCTTCCCTCCAATCACTCCATTGGCGGCCACTAATATCGTCAAAACTGCAATCTTCAAAACGTCTACAATACCTCTGTTTAACAAGTGTCCATTTGCCCTTATTAAATTCGTATAAAAATATATCAGAGTTATCATCAGGTCTTAGCCTATCATTTATTGCCGCAAGCCCTCCATTTTTAAGATAGCCGATTTGCCCGAGATGATTCCAGCGTTCTTCTCCATCTACCTTTACTTCACCTATCTTGAATGGGATCCCAACAGGGGTTTTTGTAACTACAGTAGGTTTGAACACAATTTCTTGGATAGCGGTATCAGTAATTATGAATATCGTAGCTGTGCGTTCATCCACATAGACATCCTTTGGACAATCCTTCAAAGCGTACAAGTCTTTAGTAGTTTGAGTGCTTGGTTCCCATATCTTAATGTGACATCCATTTTTTTCTTGCTGAATATAAAGCAAAGAAACAGCTTTTGCAGGCGGAGTCTGGTTCTCAAGCAAGATTTTCACTGCATTCTTGTGTCCGTCTACATCAGCATATACCAGTGCTGTCTGGCCTTCATTATCTTGAATCTTTACATCAGCGCCATTTTGGATCAGGATTTTAATAGTATCCTCCAGACCTTTCTGCGCAGCATATATCAGTGCCGTTGCCCCGCTACTGTCTTTTGCATTTACGTCAGCGCCATGGGCCAGCAAGGCTTTTATAACCGTATTCTCCCTGCCTTTTACAGCCTCCATTAAAGGCGATCTCCCCTCCTTATCTCTCGCATTTGCGTCGGCTCCGTTCGCCAGTAAAACCTGGACGGTGGCAGTGTGGCCTTTCTCCGCAGCATTCATCAAGGCGGTCTCTCCGGGTATATATCTGTTCTTTGATCTGGCGTTCACATCTGCACCTTTATTTAGTAAGCTTTCAACCACGTCTGTATGTCCCTTCTCTGCGGCAATCATTAAGGGTGTCATGCCATCTGTATTCCTTATGTTTACATCGATGCCACTCTTTAGCATGGCATCCACAATAGACTTGTAACCCATCCATACTGCCAGGAATAAAGCCTTATCATCTGTATTAGCCCCCTTCTCTAACAGGAGTTGGGCAACGGCAATATGACTGTTTCCCAGCGCCTCCATTAAGGCGGTTCTACCATCCGTATCCTGAATGTTTACATCCGCACCTCTGTTCAGCAGCGCCTTGGCTATCTCAAGATTTCCTTTACTCGTTGCAATCATCAAAGCCGTTGAGCCGCCATGATCTTTTGCATTTATATCAACCCCTTTCTCAAGCAGGACATTTACTTTAGCCATGTCACCATTCAATACTGCTTCCATCAATTCTGTCCAACCATGTTCGCCTGGCTTAAGCCGCATTACTCCAGCGTCGATATGAATTGTTGATTGGCTGCCACCGGGTTTCTCAGCCGCTTCAGCCCAAATGGGCGTAGCTAAGAGTGTGACTATTGAAAGGCCCACTATGGCTTTCTGCAATCTATACATTATCTGGTAATCTAACATATTACCTGCCTTTTGAGCAATAAAAAGAACCACATAGGAGGCTTGCTTGTCAGTAGCACTCTGGAGGGGCCGCGTCTGGCTTGATCAAATTATTTTCAAAGGTAAAGTGTTGATACCAAATTTGCGGGTAGTTAAACAGTCGCGCTCCTTATTTTCTTCAGATCCACAACCACCTCCCGCTCCTTGCGCACTGAGTTGACCAGGTAGATGTGAGGGCTTTTGGCGAGGGCCTCTTTTTTTATCACCCTCTCCCCGACCTTCCCCTGCTCCAATAGATAGGCCCGGTAGGTCCCTGGGAGCAGGCCGCATTGGATCGGCGGGGTATAGAGCTCTCCTTCCAGCTCGACCACGATATTGGCGATGCACGACTCGGTTATTTCCCCCTTCTCATTCCACAGGATGGCATCTGCGTACCCAGGCAATGCCGCCAGGGCTTGCTCATAGACGCCTCGGTTGGTCGTCTTGTGGTACAGGAAGGGATTCGCGATATCGACGGGGAATGGCGCCAGAGAGACAGGTAAGGGATGGTCGATAGGGGTCGTGGCCAGGGCTTCCGATTGAAGGGTAATGCCGCCATCCTTGGCCACGAGCAGACGTACTTTCTGTGCGGTAGGAGACAAGGTGTGCGCCAGAGAGGCGAGCCTCCCAGAAATGGTGCCCATATCGGCAGAGAAGGAGAAATAGACGGCTGATTCCTTAAGGCGCGCCAGGTGGTACGGCAGCAGAAAATATCCTTCTTCGGGGGTCCACAAGATCGTTTCGAGGAGGGAGAAATCAGGTATCCTCTGGGTGAGGATCCTCGCCTTGGTCCGACATTCCTCAAATTCCATTCGGTGTACGGAGTCCCACACGATGCCGCCGCCAACGCCGTATTCGGCCTGACCTGTGGCCTTGTCGATGAGCACGGTCCGGATGGCGACGTTGAACTGCGCCTTACAATCGGGAGTCATGAACCCCACGCTCCCCGTGTATACGCGCCGCGGGGTGTTCTCGAGCTCCGCTATGATCTGCATGGTGCGGCGCTTTGGGGCGCCGGTGATAGAGGCCGGGGGGAAGAGGGCCTTCATGATCTCACATAAGCCGGCTTCCGTCTTTGCCCTGACGGTGGAGGTCATCTGCCAGACGGTCGGATATTTTTCAACCTCATAAAGGCTGCTCACCTGCACGCTCCCGGTGCGTGCGATCCGTCCTATGTCATTGCGAACCATATCGACGATCATGACGTTTTCCGCCCTGTTCTTTTCCGAATGATGGAGCCATTCCGCCTGCGCGAGGTCGTCATTCAGCATCAGCCCCCGTGGGGCGGTCCCTTTCATGGGGCGGGAGACAAGCGCGTCACCATCGAGTTGAAAGAAGAGCTCCGGTGAGGCCGAACAGATACACCACCCTTCCGCATTCACAAAAGCCCCGTACGATGCATCCTGCGCCCTGGCCAACTCGATGAAGTAGGACCATGGATCACCTCTGAAGGGCGACCTCAGGCGCAAGGTGAAGTTGACCTGATAGGTGTCGCCGGCCTCGATGTAGTTCTTGATGCTGCTGATGGCATGTTCGTACGCATCTCGTGTCACAGAAGGCGTCCACGTGCGCGGCAGATCCTGAATCGATGCCGTCGTTGTTGGAAGGCTCAACTGCTCGGGCTTGCCGTAGATGCCGAACCAAACCAAGGGGAATGAACCGTCCTCCTTCACCGCCAGGGCCGAATCGAAGGCAGGCGCCGCTTCATAGGCGATGAACCCTGCGGCATAGAGGCCCTGCTTGGAAGCCATCTCTTCGACGACCTTGAGCGCTGGCATGACCTCTTCAATGCTATAGGCGGAAATGATCCGCCGAGGATCACGAAAATGCAGCCATTGCCCGCGGGTGGCATCATGGATAACGACGCTATTAATCATATCGGCACGATCTGTCATATGCCTCTTCGCAGAACTACCTTTGGATACGGAAGGATCTTACGATAGTATCCTTCTCTTGGCAATAATAAGGTTCTTTGCAGAGAAAGTAGCCCTTGACAAACCTCTCTCGATCATGAGAGTTTTTCGTCTATTCTGTCGGCGGGAGGGATTGAGCAATGAGCATTCTCCAGGCGTTGTTGTTAGGAATTGTGCAGGGGATCACCGAGTTTTTGCCGATCAGCAGTTCAGGGCACCTCGTCCTGGGCAAGGCGCTGCTCGGCGTCCATACCGAAGGGGTTGCCTTCGAGGTATTCGGCCACTTCGGCACCTTCCTGGCAATCCTGACGATCTTTTGGGGGGATGTCTGGAATATACTCACGGCATGGGGGCATGCCCTGCGCCATCCATCGCCGGGCCATTGGTCCCTGCGCTATCGTGAAGACCCCTTTTTCAGGCTCGGCGTCCTCATCTGTCTGGGCACCATCCCGGCTGGGGTGGTCGGGCTGCTCTTTGAGCATGAGATCGAGGCCGCCTTCACAAGCCCCCTCTTTGTCTCATGTGCCCTGCTCGTGACCGGCACCATCCTGTTGGGCACGCGCTGGACCAGACCCCTAGATACCAGCTTTGGCATGGTGAGGGCGCTCATCATCGGCGCTGCCCAGGCCTTTGCCATCTTGCCGGGGATCTCGCGCGCGGGATCGACTATCTCCGCAGGCATGTATGCCGGGGTGGAGCGGAGTGAGGCCGCCCGCTTTTCCTTCCTGCTGGCCCTGCCGGTTATCCTCGGTGCAGCCGTAGTGGAGGGCAAGGAGCTGCTGCACACGGGGGTGCCATCACAACAGGCCATGACATTGCTCGTCGGCACCATCGCCGCCTATGGCGCAGGTGCCATCGCCTTAAAGTGGCTCTTGGGGGTGATCCGCCGGGGCCGGCTCGATTGGTTCGCGTATTACTGTTATGCCGTGGGCCTGGCCGGCCTTATCTGGTTCGCGCGAGGCACGTTCTTCTAATTTCTTACGTGTTTAATTCTCGGAAAGTATGTTGCCTCCTCTCGCCCGCAGCGGAGGCAAGGGGGCTTGTCTTCTATCACCAGCCGTGCTATCACCTCGGAGGTCAAAAGAGATAACAATGGTCCCCTTTCGTTCGCATATCCCGGCGCTGCTCTTTCTGGCGGGGATCTTTTTTCTCAATTTCCTCGCACGGATAATACTGGCTCCTTTGCTGCCGGCGATCGAGGGAGATCTGCACATAGGGCACGCAGGGGCTGGGTCCCTCTTTCTCTTCATCTCCCTGGGCTATTGCGCAGGGTTGTTGGGCTCCGGCTTTGTTTCATCCCGTTTCACCCACAGAAGGACGATTATCATCTCCTCAATGGCCATAGGCGGGGCCCTTGTCGCGATCTCTCTCTGCCATACAATCGCAGGGATGCGAGGGGGATTGATTTTCTTGGGCTTGGCAGGGGGGCTCTATCTTCCCTCAGGCATCGCAGCACTCACCTCTATCGTGAGCTCGCGGGATTGGGGCAAGGCCGTCGCCATTCATGAGCTCGCCCCCAACCTGGGTTTCGTTGCAGCTCTCCTGGTGGCGGAGGGTCTGATGCTGTGGTTCCCCTGGCGGGGGGTCATCGCCCTGATCGGGGCGGCGGCAATGCTTGCCGGCGCGGCCTTTATACGCCTTGGCAAAGGGGGGCAATTTCAAGGAGAAGCCCCCAGCCCCAACACCCTCCGGGTCCTTATCACCCAGCCCGCGTTCTGGGTCATGATGGCCTTATTCAGTCTGGCCATTGGCGCGAGCCTCGGGGTCTATACCATGCTTCCACTCTACCTGGTTGCCGAACAGGGGTTCGAGCGCAGCTCGGCCAATGAACTGGTCGCCTTTTCCCGCATTGCAGGGCTGGCTATCGCTTTTGCGGCGGGGTGGGCGTCGGATACGTGGGGACCAAAGAGGGCCCTCGGAGGTATATTACTCACAACCGGCATGGCGACCGTGCTCTTGGGCATGGCCAGGGGGTCGTGGATCGTACCGTTTCTGTTTCTTCAGCCGATGCTGGCCGTCTGTTTTTTTCCAGCTGGCTTCGCAGCCCTGGCAAGCATTGGCCCTCCTCAAGTGCGCAACGTTGCGATTTCCCTCACCATCCCCGTGGCCTTTTTCGTAGGAGGCGGAGCCATCCCCGCGGCAATCGGCCTGATGGGGCAGGAGGGTTCTTTTGCGCTGGGCTTCGTGCTGGTCGGCGTATTGCTGGCTGGAGGCGTTATCATACTGCGGTATCTCAGGTTTCATGAGAAGACGCAGTAAAGGCAACGGCAGGTTACCGATAGATCATGCACGTGGCTGTGGCAAGGGCATAGAGATTGCCATCGGCATCCTTTAACTGCCCTTCAGAAACGCCTATCTTTTTTGATAAATGAATGACCCTTCCTTCCGCCACTAGCTCTTTCTCCAGGGGGACGGGCTTTAACATCTTGATATTGAAATCAATGGTGCCATAACCCACGCCCGCTTCCAGCATGGTGTGCACTGCGCAGCCGGTTACGGAGTCCAGCACCGTTGCCGCAAAACCGCCATGCACCCCGCCGAGCGGGTTGATGTGCCGCTTGTCAGCCCTGGCAGAAAACTTGATATAACCGCTGGTTACTTCCATGGGTTTCATCGGCACGATTTCTGCTATGGGTGCGCGGGGAACACGCCCCTCCATCATGCCCTGCATCAACTCCAAACCGGCTAATTTTTCCATAGGCGTTTGTTATCCTTTTTCCGCATCACATCGCGGGTCACTTGGAGGCAGATTTTTTGGCAAGCCGCTGCACAAACAGTTCCTTTTTTAATCTTCAGTTGGCGGTTTACAAACAGTGCAGGGAACATATCCCGCTTCCACCGCCTCTTTAACTGTCTTAAACGTCATCAGATTTTCCGGTTTGATCTTGAGCGCCCACTGACAGGTGGGATAGTGATATTTGTCGGACTTTGAGGAGCCGACATACTTATAATCGGCTGCAAAAGATAAGAAGGCAGCTAATAACAATACCAGAATAACTATCGATACTAAAATCCTCCTTCTTCCCATAGCACCCCCCCTGGTTTAAAAGGATTAAGAAAGTTTTTCAGGCTAATTTTTTATTAAATTCTCTGTGTGCTGCCTAGCGTTTAGCAATACAGGTATCGGCGTCACATGGATGCGATCCCTCTTTCAATTCTTTTCTTTGCCTTTACCCTTGCCCTTGCCCTTGTCTTCTCCCTTGCCCTTTGCTCCGGCGCCCTCATCGTAAAGGTCGCTGCCGCGTTTCAGGGCCTGGAATTCCTTTGATCCGGGCTTTATACCCAGGCTCTTCGCCAGTACGCCCCAGCCTTTGCCCTTGTTGGCTTTGTATTTCTCGATGACGTAGTCGGTTGGGTGTTTCGATATTTCTCCAAGACGGAGTACCATGTAGGCATCCGCCCGTGTTTCAACATTGCTGATCACGGCATTAACTTTCAGGCCGCCAATGTTGAACCGGGCTGCAAGCCTTGCCCTAAACTCCAATGGGTCTGCGTCAGCTCTGATGTTGAAATCCCTGATCCAATCAAAATCAGCTGCTCTTGCTGTTGCTGGAACAAGTAAAAGCAACATCGAGATCACAAAGAAGATTTTTTGCAGTTTCATGCGATACTCCTTTTTAGTGGATACACCTTCTTGCCCTAGCTTTTTTATGATTCTTATTTATTTTGAGCCGAATGCCACTTTATACACTGCATACAGAACAATGAGATATGCTACTGTCCTGATGACGATGAGCAACACCTCCAGCTGGGCTGCCTGTCCAAGGATCGTGGCGAGATGAGAGAGCCCAAAGAGGCCAAATGCTATGCCGATGTAGAGCGGAAAGGCCTTGCCCGATTTGCGCCAGCCCATAAGCCCGAAGATGAAGATAACGACACACAATACCAGATTGATCACATATATCAAGTTCATAACGCACCTCCTCCTTTTAATTGTTGTGATGTACCCGGCGGCGCCCCAATGGCGCTCCTACCACATGCCAATTGGTAGCATTCTTTTATCATTATGTCAACGTAAGAAAACCCCTTCGAAAGCTTGAAGATGCCGGGACAAGAAAATTGTCCAAGGCCAAGACGCGACCTCGATCCTCCCGTCAACGGCACTGCTCGCAGACCTCTCCTTGCCATGCCTCGAAGCCCTCTCGGACAATGATCGGCACCATGATCAGGGCGGCTACTGGATCGGCCCACCACCACCCAAACAGGGCGTTCAAGGCCAGCCCCCCAAGCAAGATGGCCGACAAGTAAGCGCAGATGTCGGTCTGGCGGGAGTCGGCCACCAGGGCATGGCTGCCGAGATCGGCTGCGACCTTACGCTTGGCCCGCGCCAGCAACGGCATCACGATCAGGGAAACAGCTGCCAACACGATGCCGGGAACACTGGCCTTTGGCAGCTCTGCCGCGAGCAATGATTTTACCGCTTCGAAGCAGGCATAGGCGGCCAACAGGAAAAAGCTGACACCGACCAACCTGAGGGCGAGCCGCTCGCGGCTTTCATCGTGCGCAGGCGAGGCGAGCCGCCAGAGCAGGATTGCCCCGGACGTGCTTTCAATGAACGAGTCCACCCCGAAGCCGACAAGGGCGATGCTGCCTGCCAGCCATCCGGCGCCGATGGCAATAACGGCCTCCAGCATGTTCCAGCCGAGGGTGAAATATTCGAGCCTCCGCCCGCGCCGGAGATGATGCGCGCGGTCAGCATTGGAGGAGGAGTTTTCAGAAACTTTTTTTATAAAGTCGATGCGGCCCCTAATGTTTTTCCTTCGCCCTCGCTTGCCTGATCGACGCAATAGGAAGCCACAGCAGGCGCCAGTTGGCGATGTCGAGCAAAGGAATAATCAGCGCCGCGCCTTTGTCCGGGCGCGGATAAACGATGTAGGAAAGAGCGGCAAGAATGAAGGACACGATAGGAACGGTGGAATGATGATAATTAACTCCTCTCCTCTTATTCCTGATATTGCCAATCACAGAACTCCAGTTCATCGCGACAATGCATAGCGCAAAGACCAGGATTATAATCGCGATAATAAACCGGGCAGTGGTCATGGTATATCACCGAACATTTAAGATTCAAATTTTCTGCTTAAATTATGACAGGCGCTAGGAGCATGGTCCCAAGGTTCTCAGTCAATGAGATCAGAACCTTGGCCAATGTCAAGCCGCGCCCCCGATCTATTCCAATGCTTTAATCATAAGCTCTTGGTTTTTTCTCTTTGCTTCTGCAATTTCTTCAGGCGTTAACGGTCTGAGATTGAGCTGCTTATTCTTCTCAACAAAATCGTTGAACCACGATAGAGCTAGGTCGTCCGCCTCCTTTTGCTGGACCGCAACTTCCTCTTGTGACAGCCTATCAAGCAATGGAGATCGATGCTGCTTGACGGCATGAGCAATTTCATGAAGGACAGCAAAGACAAAGTATCTTTCCTTGCTATCATCACCCCTCTTAGGTAAAATTCTTTCCGACAGCAGGATTATCTCTCTTTGCTCACAAATAGCTCTGGCAACTCTGCACGCATCTTTCTCCGTCGTTGAAAAAAAGGCTAATTTATCCCCGAACTCAAGAAGGATGTTTGGCGGCAGATACTTAAGAGCATATCTGACCCAAGGGTCATACCTCGAACCACAACTGATAAATATATTCAGATTATCTTCATTCATTCTCCAAGACCTTTATAGTAAACTTAGATATCGAGGGGGAAAAGAGGGGTCTTTGGTGTGCGGCTAACTTCCTCTCCCTTTTTTTGCTAAGTATCTTATACACCTACGTCCCCGTATTGCCCCGCCGTGCTTCAAAAATCAGCGGAGCTACGCCGTTCCAGATAGCATCAGTTCCTTGTTGCACTAACCACCCTATGACATCAGTGGGTAAACTTCGGCGGTCAAATCTTGTCTGGAGCGAATGTGCCATATCTTCCAAGGGACTATTTCGGTAGTCAAGATAGCCTGATTGCCTTAGGCCCACAGCGTATGCCTGCAGGAAATTGTCTACTCCCAGCCTTTCCCACTGAATGACATGCACAAGCTCATGAAAGCAAAGGCTCTCCGTTTGATGAAAGCGGTTGATAAAGAACGTATTTTTATACGTTATGCCTTCCCTAGACATATTTTCCATTTCCCCGAACTCGGGCAGGCCCATACTGCTCACGGGAGGGAAAGGCAGCTTTGTAGTCACTACCACGAGCTGCGATCTTTCCAGCAAGTCCTTAGGGAATATCTGATGAAGCCTCACGTAATCAAGATTGATAACGGGAACGGCCTGCTCTTTGTGCCTTTCCAAGAGGTTATCAATCCAATCTCGCACTGCAGGCAATTTTGATTGAAACTTTCTTATAAGATCATGTTGATTCATGTCCTGTTCGACTCCTGACAATGAGGGTCAGCGAAAGTCGGTTTTTTAGCGGTTCCCCGAACAAAAAAGGGGACGTTCGTGTGCAGACAACTTCCTTTCCCTGCCCTTGCCAAGTATTTTATGCATCTACGACCCCTTATTGCCTCATAAATTCTTTTCGATGATCTCCTTGATGTACTTTGGAATGTCTTTCTGAAGTTCCATTGTTCTTCTTTTGAGCCGGTCGTAAGCTGAGACTTCTTCACCAGACCACATAATGTCCACGCGGCGCGCTTGTCGCATGGCGATATGGTCATAGTCTTCTGGATAAGCCCAGTAGCATCTCCGGCATATCTCCGGTTTCTTCATCTCTTGCCAGTTGACACAGTGTTCGCACGACCAAGACTTGGCGCGGTTAGCTGACCCGCAGAGAAGCATGTACGACTTCGGATCATCCATTATCATTTCATCATCTCCGACGACCTCGAATGGAATTCGATGGTCGATCTGAAGAAGCCGCTCTTCAAACTCTTCCAGATAGATGGCGCAACGACATCCGTGAAGATCGATCAATTTCGCCTTGAGCTGCTTGGCGAAGGCGGTTCGGCCTCTAAGCTTTGAGAATCTTGCCTTCTTGGGGTCGCCAAAACGATAAGCCCCGATCTTACGGCCATCACTGCCGGTAACACGGAACATCTCTAATGGAATGCCTTGTTCCTTGACATCCCGAGCTGCCCTCGGAGGATGGTTGTATCCGTACTTCTCTTTCAGTTCCTCAGTTGTGATTTGGCCATGCTTCAGAATATGATCAATTACCGTGCGGGGCCGCTTAGCTGTGACCGCCTTGCACTTCTTCACGAATTCGCGGGGGAGATCCTTCGCTTTCAATTGCGGCTCTCCATAAGGCAGAGTTGCTCTCCTCGTGTGTATCGATATACTGTCGGGACATTCGCCAGTTCGTCTGCAAGGCTTGGGGATAAATACAATGACTCAATGGTAACATCAACTCTGCCCAAGAGGGTTGCTTGGGTAGACCGACCTGCATAAAGCTCAATCAGTGTCAGGTTAAGTTCTTCTGGGAGGGTTTTGCCAAAGGTCTTAGCTCCGGTACGGCCATCGTAGCTGACCAGATAGCGAATGCCTTGCTGGTTCAAACCATCGAGTGATTCGACAAATTCGCAGAACTGCACGCTCTGCAAGTATCGCGTGTCTCTGCTGCCACAAACCCCCTGGTATGGAGGGTCCATATAGACAAGGTCAGCCTGTGTGACTTTTTCAAGAATGTCACGGTAGTTCACCGACGTGACTGTTGTCTTTCCCTTCAAATAATATGAGGCGCCAAGAACTTGCTGGTTCATTGTTTCCGGTTGCATTCCCTTTCGTCTGTTGTCTGGACTCTGGTTAAACTCGCCTTGCGAATTGTATCGAACAGAGCCCTTCACACAACGAGCCAGCAGGTATAGAAAAAGGTCGGAACGACCAGTACGATTGAAGTCATCCCTTGCATTGTCATAGAAAGACCTCGGGTCATCTAGTTGCCTCTTCCAGAGTGCTTCATATTGGGAGGCGATTTTTTCTGGTGTTTCGATGATGGCACGCCATAAGTCCATGAGGGGCTTGTTTAGGTCATTGATATGGTAGCGCTTGCCGAGCCTATTCACTGCTGCGGCTATGGTGATAGCAGCCGAACCGGCAAATGGCTCGTACAGCGTCTCGAACTTCTCCGGGAAGTACCGTAGAATATCCGACGCAAGATTTCTCTTGCTGCCTTGGTAGGGTATAGGATGTGGAATTGTTCTTGTCTTCATATTATTTGTTCTTTTCTATACTCTAACTTATGAATAGCTAGAAAATTTTCTATATATTACTAAAGACGGAAATTCTGCCTTTTGTTTTCCGTAATTCAATTATTATATCGTGATAAACTGGAAAGTAAACAGAATTATAAAGAGTGTGAGAGCCTGAAAATTGGTGATAGGTTCGCCGAAGGAGGGGTTTTTCGTGGTGCATTCGGGGTGGGTCATAATAGAGCCATCCCCCGTAAAGACGGGGGATGGCTGGGCTATCTTACGTCCCCATCTCCCACGAAGAGAGATACTTTTCCTGTTCCGGGGTGAGGATGTCGATCTGAACCCCCATGGCCTTGAGTTTCAGGCGGGCGATCTCTTTATCGATATCCATCGGCACGCGATAGACCTTCTTTTCCAATTTCTTGGCGTTCTTGGCCAGGTACTCGCAGGCCAGGGCCTGGTTGGCAAAGCTCATATCCATGACACTCGAAGGATGCCCCTCAGCCGCTGCCAGGTTCACCAGCCGTCCTTCTCCCAGGACATTGATCCGCTTGCCCTTGGCAAGGGTATATTCCTCCACAAACTCCCTGACCCTGCGCCGCTTGGTTGCTATCTTTCCCAGCCCCTCCAGGTCGAGCTCCACGTTGAAATGGCCGGAGTTGGCCACGATGGCCCCGTCCTTCATCAACTCAAAGTGCTCTTTCCTGATGACCTTGATATCCCCGGTCAGGGTGACAAAGAAGTCGCCTACCTTGGCGGCCTCGGCTATGGGCAGGACCCGGTAGCCGTCCATCACGGCCTCCAAAGCACGCAACGGGTCTACCTCGGCGATGATCACGTTGGCCCCCATGCCCTGGGCCCGCATAGCCACCCCCCTGCCGCACCACCCGTATCCGCAGACCACGAAGCAGGAGCCGGCCAGCAGGCGGTTGGTGGCCCTGAGGATTCCGTCGATGGTGCTCTGGCCGGTGCCGTAGCGGTTGTCGAAGAGGTGCTTGGTGTCGGCATCATTCACCGCGATCACCGGGAACATCAGTACACCTTCTTTCTCCATGCTCCTCAAGCGGATGACGCCGGTGGTGGTCTCCTCGGTGCTCCCGAGGATGTTCTTCACCAGCCCCTCCCTGTCTTTGGGAGAAAGCCCGGCAGCCCATTCCTTGACTGGGGGGGCGAGCTCATCCATCCTCCCCCATCCGATCATGTGCAAGGCGGATACGAGATCCGCCCCGTCGTCCATGGTGATGGCAGGGCCATGGGCAATGGCCTGCTGGATGTGGCGGTAATATGTGGTGCCGTCCTCCCCCTTGATGGCGAAGGTTGGTATCCCCAGGTCCTCTACCAGCGTGGCAGCTGCGTCATCCTGGGTGCTCAAGGGGTTGGAGGCGCAGAGCACCACCTCCGCGCCGCCGGCCTTTAGGACCTCGGCCAGGTTGGCTGTCTCGGTGGTGATGTGCAGGCAGGCGGATACCCGTATGCCCTGCAAGGGCTTTTCCTTGGCAAAGCGTTCTTTTATTAGCTTTAAGACCGGCATCTCGTGCCCGGCCCACTCGGTGCGCAGCCTTCCCTTTTCAGCCAGCTTCTTGTCTTTGATGTCGGAGTTCAAGCGCAGTCTCCTCTCAATTCAGTATTTCTGTCTTTATCTCAATACGATACCCGCAACCCCTGCTCCTGGGAGAGAAGAAGGTTTGATATCCTGACTCTTGACTCCCCCTCACTGCCGCTTTGCGTCATCCCGCTTCCATAAATCTATATTGCAGAGCGGGACTCCATCCTCTCCCCTCTGGGAGAGGAGAAATAGGAGGTTCACTAGAACCCTCGAATCCTGGAACCCCAGAATCCTGCTCTTAAAGCTTGCCTGCTGCCTTTTTCAGGTCATCCACCCTGTGTGTCTGCTCCCAGGTAAACTCCGGCTCGTTTCTGCCGAAGTGGCCGTAGCAGGCCGTCTTTTTATAGATAGGGCGCAGGAGATCCAGGTACTGGATGATCCGCGCGGGCCTGAAGTCGAATATCTCGTTCACGATCTTGGCAAGCTTATCCGGCGGTATCTTCCCCGTCCCCCTGGTGTCCAGCATGATGGAGACAGGCTCAGCTTTGCCGATGGTGTAGGCGATCTGGATCTCGCATAGGTCCGCCAGACCGGCAGCCACGATGTTCTTCGCCACATGCCGGGCCATATAGGAGCTGCTGCGGTCCACCTTGGAGGGGTCCTTGCCGGAGAAGGCGCCTCCGCCGTGCCTCCCCTGCCCGCCATAGGTGTCGACGATGATCTTTCGCCCCGTCATCCCGCAGTCCGCTAAGGGGCCGCCGGTCACGAACCTGCCGGTGGTGTTGATGTAGTATTTGGTATCCTTATCCCTGAGCCCTTCAGGTATGACGTTCTTGATCACCTCCTCGATGATCCCCTCTCTGAGCACTTCGTTCTTGACATCCGGCGTGTGCTGGGCGGCGATGACGACACAGTCCACACGCTGCGGTTTCCCGTCGATGTACTGGACAGTCACCTGGGACTTGCCGTCCGGGCGCAGGAAGTCGAGGATATTGTTCTTGCGGACATGGGCCAGCCTCTTGGTGAGTTTATGGGCAAAGGCAATAGTCATGGGCATGAGCTCAGGGGTTTCATTACAGGCGTAGCCGACCATGAGGCCCTGGTCGCCTGCCCCCTGCTCCTCGCTGTTGACCCCCCTGGCGATGTCCGGGGATTGCTGATCGATAGAGGTCATTATCGCACAGGTCTCCCAATCGAAGCCCATAGCGGAATCGTTATACCCGATCTCCTTGATGGTCTCCCTTACGATCTTAGGCATTTCCACGTAGCACTCCGTGGTGATCTCCCCGGCGATAAAGGCGAGCCCGGTGGTCACAAGGCACTCACAGGCGACCCTGCCCCTGGGGTCATCTTTGATGATGGCATCGAGGATGGCGTCGGAGATCTGATCGGCCACCTTATCGGGATGCCCCTCCGTTACCGACTCGGAGGTGAACAAAAAGTTGGTCATAGCCATGTGTATCTTCCTCCTTCTTCTTTTATTCCTTACATTGAATGAAGTCCTCTGGAAATCGTTCGATCATCTTCTTTCGGATGAAGAGCTCGGTTTCTTTGGCGGTGGAGAATTGTAAAACCTCCTTCAGGAGACCTTCGCCCTCGGTGCGGGTAGAGCGCCGCAGGACCTTCTTCACCCGGGGTATGGCAAGGGGGTGCATACTCAACTCATCGAGTCCCAACCCCAAAAAGATCAGGGTGTAGAGGGGGTCCGCGGCCATCTCGCCGCAGATCCCCACCTCAATGCCCTCCTTATGGGCGATGTCCACCACCCTTTTTATATTGCGCAGGATGGCCGGGTGCAGGGGCTCGTAGAGATAGGATACATGTTCGTTTACCCGGTCTATAGCCAGGGAGTACTGGATGAGGTCGTTGGTGCCGATGCTGAAGAAATCGGCCTCGCAGGCGAGGATATCGGCGGTGATGGCGGCAGAGGGGATCTCGATCATAACCCCCAGGGGGATATCCGGATCGAAGGCGACCTTCTTGACCCTCAGCTCATCTTTGGCATCCTCCAGGATAACCTTTACCTGCCGGAGCTCCTCCACCCCGGAGATCATGGGCAGCAGGATCTTGACCTTGCCATAGGTACTGGCCCGCAGGATCCCCCGCAGCTGCGCCTTAAAGATACCCGTCTCCATGAGACAGAACCGAATGGCCCTCAGACCCATGGCCGGATTCATCTCCTCGGCCAGCTCGATGTGTGAGGCGAACTTATCCCCCCCGAGGTCGAGGGTCCTGATGGTGACGGCGTAGGGGGCAATCTTCTGCACCAGTTGTTTGTAGACCTGAAAGTGCTCCTCCTCATCGGGGAGGGTTTTTCTGTTCAAGTAGAGGAATTCGGTGCGATACAGTCCAACCCCCGCGGCTCCGTACTGGATGACGGCGGGAATCTCCTCGATGAGCTCTATATTGGCCTGCAGGGTGAGGTAATATCCGTCCTGGGTCTCAGATGTGAGAGGCGAATACTTGAGCAGCTCCCGCTCGAGATAACGATAGTGTTGCTGCTTGAGTTGATACGCCTTGATGGTTGCCGGCGAGGGATCGACGACGACGATCCCTTCGATACCATCGATGATGATCGTTTCTCCCCCTGCCACATAGGTCGTGATGTCTTCCAGACCCACGACGGCGGGGATCTCGAGGGAACGGGAGACGATGGCCGTATGGGATGTCTTGCCGCCTACATCGGTGACGAAACCGATCACCCTCTGGAGGTTTAACTGAATGGTATCCGCGGGGGAGAGATCGTGGGCCACAACGATCACCTCTCCTTCAAGGTCCTCTATCTTCCTGAGGTCCCTTCCAATGAGGTTGCGGAGGACCCGCTCCACGACATGTCTTATGTCCTCTTTCCTCTCTTTGAGATACTCGTCTTCGATGGCATCGAAGGCATCGGAGATCTTGTCCAAAGTGACCTTGAGGGCCCACTCCGTGTTCACCAGCTGCTCCTGGATCATCCGGATGGTCTCATCGCGCAGCATGCGGTCTTCCATCAACTTGAGGTGAACATCGAGGATGTAGGAGTGCTGTCCGAACCCCTTTTCCAAGATACGCTGCTTGACCTCCTCCAACTGTTTCTTCGATTCTTCGATGGCCGCTTCGAACCGCTTGACCTCGGAAATCACCTGCCCCGCCGCAACCTTGCGGGGAATGAAGGTGGCTCGATGCCGCTCCAGGGTCGCGGCCTTCCCTGTGACGATTCCGGGGGAGACCCCAATCCCCTTAAAGATCTTCTCCGCGCTGTTAGATGGCGTGTTCTTTTTCACCGAATTTGCCCTCGATCAGCTTGCCTATCTCCTTCATGGCCTCCTTTGCGTCCTTTCCCCAGGCCCTGACCACGATCTTCGAACCTTTGCCGGCGGCGAGCAGCAGGAGGCCCATGATACTCTTTGCGTTGGCCTCGATCCCATCCTTGTTCACCGTGATGGTGCATTCGAAGTTGCTGGCTGCCTGGACCACCATATTGGCCGCTCGGGCATGGAGGCCCAGTTTGTTTTTAATAGTGAATGTTCGCTCCTTTACCGACTCCACTATTGCTTCTCTCCTGCCGTATTTCGCTCCAAGATCTCACTGGCCAGGTGGATGTTCTTTTGCCCGTACAATTTGATAAAGGAGGCCAGCTCATCGAGCGTCTTCTCCTCACGCAAGGTGGATAACTTGATCAACATCGGTAGGTTGAGCCCCGTCACGATCTCCACCTTCCCTTTTTTCTGAAAAGAAAGGCTGATATTCGATGGGGTGCCCCCGAACATGTCGGTCAATATCAAGACCCCCCTTCCCATATCCACTTTTTTGATGCCCTTCTTGATCCTCGCCTCCACCTCTTCTAGGGGATCGGAAGGGTCGATGGAAATGGGCTCTATGCCCTCGACGGCGCCGACGATTTGTTGCGTGGCCATGAGGAACTCGTCCGCCAAGGCCGAGTGGGTGACGATGACGACCCCAATCATTTTGTTCATATCAACCTCGCTCTATATCTCGATGTCTGACCGTGATCTCTTTGCCTTGTTTGCCCAACATGGCGGCCAGGTGCTCGGCGATCACAACCGAACGGTGTTTCCCGCCGGTGCAACCGATGGCGATGGTCAAGTAAGATTTTCCTTCCTTCTCATACAGCGGGATCAGATATTCGATCATCTCGCTGAACCGGTGGAGAAAGTCCGTCGTCTCCTTCTGCTTCAGGACATAGTCCCTGACCTCGGTGTCCTTACCGGTGAGCCCGCGCAGCTCCCTGACGAAAAAGGGGTTGGGCAGGAGACGCACGTCCATCACGATGTCGGCCTCTGCCGGCAACCCATAGCTGTAGCCGAAAGAGAGCAGGGTTGCCTTCATCCGCTTGGCCGCTACGGTCATCAGACGCTCCATGACGATACCCCGCAGTTGATGGACGTTGAGATCCGAGGTGTCGATGACTTCATCGGCGATCTCCCTGAGAAAGGCCATTTCACCCCGTTCCTCTTTTACCGCCTCAGGCAGGGCTATCCCCCGTTCCTTTGCCACGGGGTGGCTGCGTCTGGTCTCGCTGTAACGTCTGATCAGTGCCTCGTTTGTCGATTCGAGAAAGAGGATCTTTACCTCATGCCCTTTTCCCCGGAGGTCTTGGACGCGTTTTTGAAAATCTTCCAGAAACTCCTTTCCCCTAATGTCCACTGCTATGGCCACCCGCGAGAGCCCGCCGGTGGAATGCTGACAGAGTTCGATAAAGGTGGGAATAAGGGTTGCCGGCATATTGTCTATGCAATAGAACCCCATATCCTCCAAGGCCCTCATCGCCGTGGACTTTCCCGACCCCGAGAGGCCGCTGATGATCGTTATCTGCAGCGCTTTCACACGCTGTTCCGCCGAACCCCCATGATCCCCCTCATGCACATCGTCTCCCCGTCTTAGGACATAGCATTAATCCAAGGCTTCGTAAGGCTTGCCAACATCATCAATACTATAAGATTTTTATTCTATCCCTTCTTCTTAAGGCCCTTGAGGAGTTTGCGTTCGAATTCTCTGGCCGCATGATATCCCCTCTTCTTGAGGAGGTGGTCCCTGGTAGCCACCTCCACAATGGCGGTCAGGTTTCTGCCCGGCCTGACAGGTATCCTCTTGCGGGGGATCTCCAGCCCCATGATGGTATAGGTCTCCGTCTCCAGCCCCAGGCGGTCAGTGCTACATTCCTCAGGGTCCACCAGTTCGATGACGAGGTCAACCTGTTTCTTTTCGCTGGTGGCTGATATGCCAAAGAGCTGCTCGATGTCGATGATGCCCAGCCCCCTGATCTCCATGTGATGCCGGCCCAGTTCGTGACTGAAGCCAGAGAGGGTTCCGTCGCCCCCCTTCTCTATCTGGATGAGGTCGTCTGCCACGAGACGATGTCCATGCATGACGAGGTCGAGGGCGCACTCCGTTTTGCCGACGCCGCTCTTGCCCAAGATGAGGACCCCTACGCCGAGGACATCGAGTAAGACACCATGCAGACTGATGCGGAGGGATTTGCCCTGCGCCATGATCCTCCCCTATGGTAACTCGTAATGCTGGTCCTCTTCGGCGATGAGGCGGTAGATCTCTTCCTCGGAGGCGGCCTCCATCAGCCGTTTTCTCAATCGGCCGTCTTTTAAGATGCGTGATAGCCTGGCCAGGGCTTGAAGGTGTTCGCCGGCGCTCTCCTCTGGGGCAAAGAGTAAGAAAAAGAGATGGGATGGTTTTTCATCAATGGACTGAAAGTCGATGCCCTCTCTGGTGCGGCCAAAGGAACAGATGATGCTCTTTATCTCCTTCAGCTTGCCATGAGGTATGGCGATGCCGTCCCCGATGCCCGTACTGCCCAACCGCTCTCTCTCCAGGAGGACCTGTATGGGTTTCTCTTTGTTTGTCAGCCTGCCGTGTTCAACCAAGATGGAAACCAGCTCCTCCAAGACACCCTTCTTATCTCGGGAGGTAAGTTCCCCTATGATGGAATCGGCATGCAATATGTCCGTTATCTTCATTGCCTCACCTTGCTCAGGCTGGCCATGTTAGCCGTCTCTTCGGGCGTTTTGATTTGTCTCTGTGCTTCTTGATCTGACGCTCTATCTTGTCCACGACCATATCGATAGCCGCATGAATATCCTCCATGCTCTCCATCCCGTGTATGGCGGTGCCATTGCCGGCCGTGATGCTCACTTCTATTGTATGCCTGAACTTTTCCGTTGAGAAGACCACGTGGGCCTCGACAGGCTCCTGGAGATACTTTTTTACCTTTTGGAGCTTTTCACCGATATACGCCTTTAAGGAGGGGGTGGGCTCCATGTGTCTGAAGGTTATATTGATCTGCATCTGTTCCTCCGTTCGTTCGTGTTCGGCCTGGCTTTTAAAACTTAAAATCTTAGCTAAAGAGGGAGGGGTTGTCAAGGCAATCCCCTCCTCAGGCAGGGGGGTCTTACATGATCTTTTTCCTCTCATTGGAGGAAAGGATCTTCATCATCTCCCGGTACTTGGCCACGGTGCGGCGGGCTATGGTGATATTATGTCTCTCCTTGAGCAGCAAGCATATCTTCTCGTCGCTATAGGGCCTTCGGGGGCTTTCTTCTGCGACGACCTGCTTAATCAGGTTTTGTACCCGCTTCACAGCTACCTCTTCGCCATGTCCCCCTACTTTGCCGCTGAAGAAAAACTTCAGCTCATAGATCCCCTGTGGCGTATGGGCATACTTATTCGTCGTGACCCGGCTCACGGTGGATTCGTGCATCTCGATATCGTCAGCTACCTCCCTCAAGACAAGGGGTTTGAGATGATCGATCCCCGTCTCGAAAAAATCCCTCTGAAACGAGACAATGCTCTTGGTGACCTTGTAGAGGGTCATCTGCCGCTGCTGGATGCTCCTGATGAGCCAGAGTGCGGATTTCATCTTTTCTTTGAGATAACCACGGGGGACATCTTTTTTGTCGGCGTTGATGAGCTCACGATAATAGGTGTTGATGCGCAGCTTGGGCAGCCCATCATCGTTTAAGGCGACCACATAGTCTCCTTCAACCTTATAGACGAAGACATCGGGGATAATGGTCCTCGCCTCTTCGGGGCTAAAGGGGCGCCCTGGTTTGGGATCGAGATGCGAGATGACCTCGACGCCCTCCAAGACCTCCTCGAGGGGTACCTTTAATTTCCTGGCCAATTCACGGTAATTCCTGTTTTTGCAGTATGAGAGGCAGCCTTGCACTATCTCTTCTGCCAACGGGTTTCTTTCGGCAAGCCCTCGCAACTGGATGAGGAGGCATTCTTGCAGATCCCGCGCCCCTACCCCCGGAGGATCGAAGGACTGGATGAGATCGAGCACCCCCTCTGCCGTCTCCGCAGGGCAGCGCAGTTCCTTACAGACCTCCTCCAGGGATACCTGGAGATAAGCATTCTCGTCGATATTGCCGATGATAAAGACCCCGATCTCTTGCTCCTGAGGGGCTATGGGGCTCATCCTGAACTGCCACAGCAGATAATCGGCGAGCGTGACCTGGCGGGTGATCAGATTTTCCCACGGGGTCTCTGCTCCATCGGTCCTCGGGGGGGTATAGGAGCTGATACTGTGGCCCTCCATATATTCTTCCCAGTCTTGATCCTTGACGGATTCGGATTTGGAGGCTTCACCCTCAGCAGCGACCTCCTTTTGCTCTTTCTCCTCTTGTTCCCGCTCCTCCTGACCGCTATCCTCCTCCAGCACGGGATTTTCTTTAATCTCCTGGGCGATGATTTCCTGGAGCTCCATCCGGGAGAGTTGCAGCAGCTTGATGGCCTGCTGCAACTGGGGCGTCATGACCAGCTGTTGGGTCAACCTGAGATCCTGTTTGATCTCCAAGGCCACCGCTTTTACCCCTTCTTACCTTTGCGGGGCCGCGCTTCCTTCTGTATGCGCCCCCTGTGCTCCAGTCGGAAGTGTTCCCCGAGGTATATCTCGCGGGCCTTCTTGCTCGCCGCGATCTTCTTCGGGGTACCCGTCTCCAATATCCGCCCCTCACTCAATATGTAAGCTCGATCACAGACGTGCAGGGCCTCCCGCACGTTGTGGTCGGTAACGATCACCCCGATACCCTTTTTCTTGAGTTGATGGATGATCTTTTGAATCTCGATGACTGCCAAAGGGTCAATGCCCGCAAAGGGTTCGTCGAGGAGGATGAGAGAGGGTGCAAGGACGAGCGCCCTGGTGATCTCCACCCTTCGCCGCTCCCCTCCCGAGAGAGAATACGCCTTGTTCTTGGCCAGGTGAGTGATGTTGAGCTCTTTCAAGAGTTCCTGGAGTCTTCTCTTCTTCTCCTCACGGGCGAGATTCAAGGTCTCCAAGATGGCCAAGATGTTTTCCTCAACGGTCAATTTTCTGAAGACCGACGGCTCTTGCGGCAGATAGGTGATCCCACGCCTCGCTCGTTGGTACATGGGAAGCCCGCCGATATCCTCCCCATTGAACAATACCTTTCCCGCGTCGGGTCTGATCAAGCCGATGATCATATAGAAGGTGGTGGTCTTTCCGGCCCCATTGGGGCCCAGCAGTCCTACTACCTCGCCTGCATGGATCTTCAGGTTCACCCGATCTACTACCACCCTCCCGTTATAGGATTTGATGAGTTCGAAGGTCTCGAGGGTCTGTCTTTCCTTGGCTATCATTTTTTCACCTTGTCCGGGAGGATGGTGACTGTTACCCGCTTTTCTCCCCCCAAGACCAGTCTGCCTTCCTCGTAGTAATAGGTGGCCTCTTCGCAGATGATTGTTCTGTTAGTCTGCACCATGCGCACGTTTCCCTGGGCCACTATCTTTTCGATCCCCTTGCCCTCATCGTTGAGAAAGAGCAGGAGGCGGTCGGCATAGAGGGTGAAATCCTCTTGCCTTGCCACGACATCACCGATATAGGTGATCAGCTTTTTCTCGTACTCTGCCTCCAATTGCTGGGAGGTGATGTTGATGGGGCCCCTTTTCCCCTTGAATTCTTCCATCATCTGGGCCGAGGCCGGGTGCACCAGCAGCCACATAATGATAATAGATATCGTATACGTAAGCCCTTTCATCCTTTGATCACCGTCTGGACCTTTCTCAATATCGAGATTTTTTTCGTCTTCAAATCGACCACGAGCCCCACCCCCTTGACCTGCACCCCCTTGCCCTCGAGCATGACGGGATCTTCGGTAGTGATCTCTTGCTTGTCACCGTCATAGCGAAGGGAGTTGGTGGCCACCCGGTAGCCATCGCTGGAAGTGATCACCACATCCCCCCACACCTTGATCTCCTTTCGCCCCTTCATGGATCCCTTATTTCCCTTCATGGTGATGATGCGGCCCCCCTCGGCGTAGAAGGTGACTGCCAGATCCTCTAAGGTGGTGTAGTCGGCTTCGCGGAAATGTTGGCCGGACTTCGCCCTCAGCTCCCACTCTTTCTTTTTCCCCTTGGTCTCCACGTAGTGGATATCCTCGAGGGTGAGGTCAGCGGCTGTGTTGGCATCTTGTTTTACCTCCGGGATGATCTCCTCATCATCGCCGTGCCCTCCGAAGAGGAGATATCCCCCGAGTACCGAGAGGACCAGCCCCATACCGATAAGGATGATCAGCTTGGACAGCTTCATCCATACCTCCTGAGGATATCCTCCCATTTGCCTTGGGCCTGAAGCAGGAGGTCGCACACCTCCCGCACCGCTCCCCTTCCGCCGGGGCATTGGGTGACATAGAGGGCCCATTGCTTCGCCTCTTGTATGCCATCGGCTACGACGATGGGAACCCCCACCCGCTTCAAGAGGGTGATGTCGACCAAATCATCGCCGACAAAGCAGGCCTCCTCATCCTTGATCCCCGCCGCGCGGACGATCTCCTCATAGGCCGCTACCTTGTCGTATACCCCCTGGCGAACCCAGAGGACCCCGAGATCATCGGCCCTCTTTTGAACCACCGGCGAGTTCCTGCCCGTCAGCATGGCCACCTCGATCCCTGCCTGTCTGAGGAGCTTGATCCCATGGCCGTCCCGGACATCGAAGGCCTTGATCTCCCTCCCCTCATGATCCATGATGATCCTCCCATCGGTCAACACCCCATCGACATCGAGGACCAAAAGCCTCACCTTGGCTGCCTTGGCGCGCAGCTTTTCAATGCTTGCCCCTGCCATCTCAGACCACCCCGGCCTTGAGGAGGTCGTGCAGGTGGATGATTCCCTGGGGGGTCCTCTCCCCGGCCTTGTCAAAGGCGAAGAGGGAGGTGATGGAGTGCTCCTCCATGCGCTGAACGGCCTGGGCGGCCAGGATATCGGCCTCGATCCACTTGGGGTTTTTGGTCATGACCTCGGCGGCCGTCCTCTCCAAGAGGTCGGGATATCGCTCCAGGGCCCTGCGGAGGTCGCCGTCGGTGATCACACCCACCAGCTCTTTCCGTGCGTTCATGACCCCTGTCACCCCCATCCGCTTGGAGGTTATCTCCACCAAGGCCTCCTTCATCAAGGTATCCTCATATACCATGGGGAGCTCCTCACCCACGTGCATCAAGTCGCGCACCCTGAGCAGGAGCCGCTTGCCGAGTTTGCCTCCCGGGTGCAGGATGGCAAAGTCCTCTTTCTTAAACCCACGCTTCTCCAGGAGGGCGACTGCCAGGGCGTCCCCCATGGCCAGGGTCACGGTTGTACTGGCGGTGGGGGCCAACCCCAGGGGGCAGGCCTCCTCCTCTACGCTCACATCCAGCACCACGTCTCCGGCCCGGGCCAGGGTCGAGTTGGCTTTTCCGGTCAGGGCGATCAGTTTGTTCCCATACCGCTTGATGAGGGGCAGGATCTGGGAGAGCTCATCGGTCTCGCCGCTGTTGGAGATGGCCACGACGATATCCTTCTTTCCCAGCATGCCCAGGTCGCCGTGGATCCCTTCGGTAGGGTGCAGGAAGAAGGCAGGGGTGCCGGTGCTGGCAAGCGTAGAGGCGATCTTTTGCCCGATGATCCCCGATTTTCCGACCCCTGTCACCACCACCTTCCCCTCGGAGGAGAGGATCAGCTCCACCGCTTGTACAAACTCCTCGTTGATCCGCCCCACCAGTTGCTCGATGGCCCTGGCCTCGATCTGCAATACCTGCTTGGCCCGTTCGATGATCATCCTCCATCCTCCTTCACAATCCGATCGATGGCCTTGAGCTGTTTGAGCAGCGGGGAGAGGGCGTCGAGCATGAGCGAATTGGCGCCGTCGCTCAGGGCCTGCTCCGGGTTCGGGTGGACCTCGAAGAAGACCCCATCCACCCCCGCCCCGACAGCCGCCCTGGCCAGGTGGGGGATCAATTCTCTGTTTCCCCCGGAGGCCTTGCCAGCACCGCCGGGGAGTTGGACGCTGTGGGTGGCGTCGTAGATCACGGGATATCCCAGACCCCGCATGACGGGGAGCGCTTTCATGTCACTGACGAGGTTGTTGTAGCCAAAGGAGGTCCCCCGCTCGGTGAGGAGGATCTGTTCGTTGCCCGTGGAGGTTATCTTCTCCACCACGTGGACCATATCCCAGGGCGCCAAAAACTGACCCTTCTTGACGTTGATCGGCTTTCCCGTCCTGCCGGCCTCCACCAAGAGGTCGGTCTGGCGGCAGAGAAAGGCGGGGATTTGGATCACGTCCAGGACCTCCGCTGCCGTGGCTACCTCGCCGACGCTATGGACATCGGAGAGGATGGGCAGCCCCGTCTCATCCTTCACCCGCTGCAAGATCCTCAATCCCTCCATCAGCCCCGGCCCCCGGCCGGAGGAGATGGCGGTGCGATTGGCCTTGTCGTATGAGGCCTTGAAGATGAGGGGGATGGGGAGGCTGCGGGTGATCTCTTGCAGCTGCTTGGCGAGGGAGAGGGTGAATACCTCTTCCTCGATCACACAGGGGCCGGCGATCAAGATCAGGGGGGCGCCTCCACCAACAGTTATCTCCTTGATATGGATCCCTCTGCTCACCGTCACCTCCTCTTTGCTGCGAGAGAGGCCCTGATGAACTCCCGGAACAGGGGGTGGGGGTTCCAGGGCCTCGATTGAAACTCGGGGTGAAACTGGCACCCTAAAAACCAGGGGTGATCGGGGATCTCGATGATCTCCACCAACTCGTTGTCCGGGGAAGCGCCGCTGATCCGCATCCCCTTTTGGGTGAGCGGTTCCCGGTAGCGGTTGTTGAATTCGTAGCGGTGCCGGTGCCGCTCGGAGATGACCTTCTCTTTATAGGCTTCGTAGGCGCGGCTTTCTCTTACCAGGTGACAGGGATAGGCACCCAGCCGCATAGTCCCGCCCTTGGCGCTCTCCTCATCCCTGCGCTCGACGGCCTTCGTGTGGTAATTGACCCACTCCTGCATGAGATAGATAACGGGATGGGGGGTGTCGGGGTCGAATTCCGCACTGTTGGCCCGCTCCAGGCCGGCCACGTTTCGGGCATACTCGGCCACGGCCAGCTGCATACCCAGACAGATCCCGAAGAAGGGGACGCCGTGTTCCCGCGCGTGGCGGATGGCCTCGATCTTTCCCTCGATGCCCCGCTGTCCGAACCCCCCGGGTATGAGGATGCCGTTTGCTTGGGAGATGCCGTCCCCTGGGCCGTTGCGCTCGATCTCCTCTGAGTCCACGTAATCGAGGTTCACTTGACAATCATTGGCAAGCCCCCCGTGGATCAGGGCCTCGTTGAGGCTCTTGTAAGAGTCCCGCAGGTTGACATACTTGCCCACCACGGCGATGGTCACCTCATCCTTCGGGCTTTTCACCTTTCGGCAGATCTCCTCCCACGCGCTCAGATCCGGGGCCTTGGTCCACATGTTGAGGATCTCAATGATCTTTTCATCCAGCCCCTCTTGATGGAAGCAGAGAGGCACCTCGTAGATGCTCTCCACGTCCTTGGCGGTGAAGACGGAATCGGGCTCCACGTTGCAGAAGAGGGCGATCTTGGCCTTGATCTCCGGGGAGAGGAAACGGTCTGTACGACAGAGCAATATGTCGGGCTGGATGCCGATCTCCCGCAACTCCTTGACACTGTGCTGGGTCGGCTTGGTCTTTACCTCACCCGCCGCCTTGATGTAGGGGACCAAGGTCAGGTGTATGTAGCAGACGTTCTCCTTGCCCACATCCCCTTTGAACTGCCGGATCGCCTCAAGGAAAGGGAGGCTCTCGATATCGCCGACGGTCCCGCCGACCTCGATGATCACCGCATCCACACTGTCGGCCAACTCCAGGATCGTTCGTTTGATCTCATCGGTGATGTGGGGGATGACCTGGACGGTCGCCCCCAAATAATCCCCTTGCCGCTCCTTGGTGATGACCGTGTGGTAGATCCTGCCGGTGGTGCAGTTGTTTTTCTGGCTGAGTTTGGCGTGTGTATAGCGTTCATAGTGGCCCAGGTCCAAATCGGTCTCCGCCCCGTCGTCGGTTACGAAGACCTCCCCGTGCTGGAAAGGGTTCATGGTGCCCGGGTCCACGTTGATGTAGGGGTCGAACTTGAGCATGGAGAGGGTGAGCCCCCTGCTCTCCATCAGGGCCCCGATGGAGGATGCAGCCAGCCCCTTGCCCAGGGAGGAGAGCACGCCCCCGGTGATGAAGATGAACTTGGTCCTCATGGCCGCCCCCTGAGGAATCGTTCCATCAGTTTATAGCCTTCGTCGATCACGATACCGCTTTCGACTGCCGCCTGCTCGTTAAATCCCTTTGTTCCTGATGGGCGCTTTTTGGTGGAATCGTAGATCAGGAAGGGGACCGGGTCGTCGGTGTGGGTCTTAAGCTCAAGGGGGGTGGGATGGTCGGGCAGGACCATGATCCGGTGATCGCCCTTGTGCTGCATCCCTTTGCAGATGGTCCCCACTACCTTTTCGTCAAAGGCCTCGATGGCCGCTATCTTTGCATCCAGATCGCCGTTGTGGGAGGCCTCATCAGGGGCCTCCACGTGCAGGTAGACGAAGTCGTCTTTCTCCAGGGCCTGCAACGCGTACTCGGCCTTGCCTTGATAGTCGGTGTCCAAATAGCCGGTGGCGCCGGGTACGGTGATGACCCGCAAGCCGGCATAGATGCCGATCCCCTTGATCAGGTCAACAGCCGAGATGACGCCGCCGTTCAAACCAAACCGCTCAACGAAGCTCGGCATCTGCGGGGCCCGCCCCTGCCCCCAGGGCCAGGCGGCGTTGGCCTCCCGTTTTCCCTGCTGGCGCCTCGTACGGTTTACCGGATGTTCATTCAAGAGCATCTGCGTCTCGGTCATGAGCTTGATGAGCTCCGGGGCTCCATCACCTGCCGGGAGGTATGCCCCGATCTCCTGGGAGGTGATATCATGCGGCGGGGTGGTCTTTATCCGCTCCCCCTTCCCCTTCCAGACCAGGAGGTGGCGATAGCTCACCCCCGGGTAGAAGCGAAAGATCGAGTTGCCCAGTTTCTTGTCCAGATCGCGGATGATAGCGCCCCCCTCCTCGGTAGAGATGTGTCCGGCGCTGTAGTCCTGCATGATCACCGATCCCTTGACGGCCTCCAGGGTCACCAGGTTCAAGCGGAAGGCGCAATCCTCAGGACCGAGCTTGATCCCGATGCTGGCGGCCTCCAAAGGGCCGCGCCCGGTGTAGTAGCGCTTGGGGTTATATCCGAAGATGGAGAGGTTGGCGATTTCGCTCCCCTTGGGCAACCCCTTGGGGATGGTGCGGGCAAGCCCCAGCTCCCCTTGCTGGGCCAGGGCATCCATGTGCGGGGTACGGGCGGCCATCAAGGGGGTCTTGCCCCCCAGCTCTTTCAGAGGACGATCGGCCATCCCGTCGCCGATGAGGATGAGGTATTTCATGGATGCTTGCGCCTATGCAACTTTTATACCTAAAGCATCAACTATATCAAAATGGGCCCAGAAGTCAAACGAAAAAGGGACCCCTTTTCCGGGCCCCCTGTCAGAACCACGCCTCAGTATACCATCACTGCCAGGCAAGGGATAGGAGGTAATAAAAGTTGGAGAGGAGGTGATATAGTGGGTGACGAGGGGGTTATGGGTATCTATGGATGAGAATAGGGGAGAGCAACCAAAAACAGCGGGGCGGGACTGGATCACGTTACGACGATATAACCGTGAATATTAATATGCGACCTTCAGTTTTAGAGAAACCTCTTGCAATTTTTTGTCGAGGGTCCACAGTGGAACTCCACTCAAGATAGCCGAAGCGAGCAGATGCATATCAATGTAGCCTAACCCTTTCCCCATCAAGCTATAGTTCTCGATGAACTGCATGACCTCTTCATGTTCGGCATGAAGTGCCGTTGGAAGCGTCTTGAGAAGAGAGAGGATCTCGAGCCTATTGTTAAGATTCCCGCAGGCGAGTTCCCCAATGATGTAGGGATGACAAATCACATGCCCTTGATCAAGCAGCCCTTCTAGACCGATATTTCCATGGCGGAGGTGCATGACCCATACAGAGGTATCAACAAGAACCATGTTATGTCCTTGGCGCTCTCCTCCGAGGGGTCCGCATCAATTTTTTTTCGCTTCCGCCAAGCTGGGCAAGCCTTTTACTGCTCTCCCTCGCTATGAGGGCCTCGAGCCCAAGCCTGACCAGCGAGGTCTTTTCTTCAATGCCGGTCAATTGTGCCGCCTTGTCAAGCAGTTCGTCCTCTATATTCAGCGTTGTTCTCATGAATTCCCCCTCTTCAATATGCTTTATTATATGTATTAATATGAATTAATGATATGCTCTTGTCAAGAGGGTTTTTGTCTGGATCGATGGAGCTGAGCGGAATCTGCTTAAAGGAGATGACGAAAATGACTTGTTGGCTTCTTTTCAATAAATATCCAATTCACTCTCAGCCCCCTGCCTGGAGGACAGATCATGGGGAAAGCATTGAAGGGTATGACAACAGCCGCCCGGGGGAGTCAGATGCTTGCTAGATACCTTTGCAGTTGTTCCAGCCCCTGCTCGATCTTCTCCAGGGAGTTGGTGTAGGAGAAGCGCAGAAACCCCTCGGCCTGGCTCCCGAAGTCTATCCCCGGGGTTACACCCACCTTGGCATTTTCCAGGATTGCGAAGGCCAGTTGATAGGAGTCGGCGGAGTATCGCCGGGCATTGGCCAGGATGTAGAAGGCGCCGGTTGGCTCCACCGCCACCTTGAGCCCCATCTCCTTGAGCCTCTTGAGCATAAACTCCCGGCGGCTGTTGTAGATCTCCCTCATCTCCTCCACCTCTTTGTGCGCGTCTTTCAGGGCGGCGATTCCCGCCCACTGAACAAAGGAATTGGGGGAGATAAAGAGGTTCTGTTGCATCACCTGCATGGGCCTGATGTACTCCTGGGGGGCGATGAGGTAGCCCAGGCGCCAGCCCGTCATGGCGTAGAGCTTGGAAAAGCCGTTGAGGACGAAGCAGCGATCGGTGAATTCCAGCATGGTGTGCTCCTCCCCCTGATAGACAAGGCCGTGGTATATCTCATCGGAGATGATGAGAGGGGAGAGGGAAGCGATCTCCGCCATCCTCTTTTTGTCCATGACGATGCCGGTGGGATTGGCGGGTGAGTTGACGATGATCCCCTTGGTACGGGGGGTGATTCGCTTCTTGATCTCGGCGGGGAGGTACTGGAAGCCTTCCTCCTCCTCGGTGTCCACCAGGACGGGCCTTCCCTCCACATAGGAGATGATGTTCGGGTAGCAGGGATAGTGGGGGTTGGGCAGGATTACCTCTTCGCCTTGGTCCAGGAGGACGGAGAAGAGCAGCAGCATGGCCGGAGAGGTCCCCGAGGTGATAAGGACCTGATCAGGGGAGACCTCCACCTTGTATTTCTCCGCATAGTGCTCGCAGATGGCCTCGCGCAGCGGCACCAGACCCTGGCTGTGGGTATAGTGGGTCTGCCCCTGCCTGATGGCCCGCAGGCAGGCCTCCTTGATGGGGGCAGGGGTGTCGAAGTCGGGTTCACCCACCTCCAGGTGGATCACCCCCTGGCCGCGGCGCTCCATTTCATAAGCGCGCTCCATGACGTCCATCACGATGAAGGACTTCATCTCCCTGGCCCGTGAAGCGATCATCTCCGTCTCCATACCAAAACCTTTTCTCCTCTCCCCCACCCCCGCTCGCGATGCAGGTTCCCTTCCTTGAGGGAGATCTCCAGCAACCCCGCGCTCCCCCACAGCGCGATGACCTCCCCTTCTGTGCCTTCCTCGTAAGATGATTTGAGCCCCTTGATTCTCTCTCCCTTGATCTCTATCTCGATTATCTCGTCCGGGGCGAACTCCCCCAGATCTTCTTGGGAGATATTGGTGACGAGGTTGCCGAAGTAATCGATCCAGATCCCCTCGCCGAGCAGGGTCGCTCCATCCAGAATAGGGTCGGGGATGGCCAGAGTCGTCAGTTCGGCGATATCTACGGCAGGTCCCATCTCCTCCGGGGCGATTTCCAGGGAGAGGTGGGCAGCTGCAGGGGCGAAGATGTCCCTGCCGTGGAAGGTCTGGCTCACACGGGAAAGGCGAAAGCGCTTCTCAACCAGCTCATAGGCCTGCACCTCCTGCTCCTGCTTGAGCACAAGGGTGAAGCAGCCGTTGTCCGGCCCCACAAAGAGATAATCCCTTGTCTCCAGGACCAGGGGTTTCCGTGCGCCACCCACGCCGGGGTCCACGACAACCACGTGGATGGTGCCTGGCGGGTAGAACGTGTAGGTCTGCCCCAGGACAAAGGCGGCCCCCATCACGTCGTGGGGGGGAATATGGTGGGCCAGGTCGACGATGAGGCAGTCGGGGTTGATATCGAGGATGACGCCCTTCATAGCCCCGATATGCCCGTCTCCCCACCCAAAATCGGTTAACAGGGTAATGATCGGTCTATCGGCCATCTTTTCCCAAGATCTGGTTCAGACGTTTCTCAAAGGGAGGTTTGATAACCCCTTTTTCCGTGACGATGGCGCTCACATATCGGTGCGGGGTGACGTCGAAGGCGGGGTTGCGGACCTTGATCCCCGGTGGGGCCAGGCATCTCCCCCACAGGGTGGACACCTCCGACGCATCCCGCTCCTCGATAGGGATCTCCGCACCTGTCTTGGTGCCCCTATCAAAGGTGGAAAGCGGGGCAGCCACGTAGAAGGGTATCCCATGTACCTTGGCCAGGATGGCCAGGGCATAGGTCCCGATCTTGTTGGCCACATCCCCGTTGCAAGCGATCCTGTCCGCCCCGACGATACAGAGGTCGATCTCCCCCTGCTGCATGAGGTATGCGACCATATTGTCGGCGATCAGGGTCACCGGGATCCCCTCTCTGTGGAGCTCCCAGGCGGTGAGGCGGGCCCCCTGCAGTAGCGGCCGGGTCTCTGTGGCGATTACCTTGATCGCCTTCTTGTCCTCCCAGGCCCTCCTGATCACTCCCAGGGCGGTGCCGTAACCCCCGGTGGCCAGGGCGCCGGCATTGCAGTGGGTCAGGATAGTATTGCCATCGCTGACGAGGTCCTTTCCCCTGGCACCGATTCTTTTGTTGATCTCGATATCCTCTTCCAGAATGGCGAGGGCCTCGACGACCAAGAGCCCCTTGACGGCCTCAACTGCCTTCTCTTTGTTGGCCTCACACACCCGCTTCATCCTCTCCAGGGCCCAGCGGAGGTTGATGGCTGTGGGGCGCGCCCGCTTCAGGGTCTCGCAGATTGAGCTTAGCTCTTGATAAAAGGCGGTAAAATCCTTCTTGTCTATCCCCAGGGCCCCCAGGGCGAGCCCCATGGCGGCAGCGATCCCGATGGCCGGCGCACCCCTAATGGCCATGGTCTTGATGGCCTCGGCCACGGCAGAGGCGTTAGGACACTCGAGATAGACCTCCTCCTCAGGCAGCTGGCGCTGATCGAGGATGACGACCCTGTTATCCTTCCACGCTATGGTCTTGGGAAACATCTCAAAGCCATTAAAAGGGTTCTAGTTCCGCCCTTAGCGTGACTAGAAGCCTGTCGTTTTGCCTTTCTATCATAGGGGAGCGCAGCGCGCTTGTCAAACAGCTGGGCATGTGGGTACCATTTGCAATTTAAAGGTGCACACCTTATTGCCTCAAAATCGGCCATGGGGGGCTATCCGAAAAGCAGACGATGAAAAATTATGATCCCCCTCTCCCGCCCAGGCGGGAGAGGGTTGGGGTGAGGGGTTTGCAGTGTCAAAATGAACGGTGTGTACTTAAAAAAAGTTCCTAACAACAGCTGTGCAGGAGGTTGGCAGCACGGTATGGTTGCACTACAATCTGTAGAGCTCGCCGTATTTGGTCTTCAGGTAGCGGATATAGGGCTCGATGCTCAGCGGGGCGCCAATCGCACGCTCGATGAGCTCGGAAGGGGTGTACTTGCATCCGTGCTGGTAGATTTCTTCCTTTAACCAGCTGTGCAAGGTGCCGAACTCCCCCTGCTCCATCTCCGGCAGAATCTCCGGATGGGCGTCCACGGAGGCCTCAAAGAACTGAGCGCTCATGATGTTGCCGAGCGCGTAGCCCTGGAACTCGCCTCCGATGATGCCGCTGTACCAGTGCACATCTTGCAGGACACCATCCCGGTCGTCCGGCGGCATTATACCGAGATCGGTTTTATAGCGCTCGCGCCACACCTCGGGCAGGTCACGCACCAGAAGCCGGCCCTCCAGCAACGCCAGCTCAAGATCGAAGCGTATGATGACGTGTAGGTTATAGGTGACCTCATCGGAACTGGTGCGGATCAAAGAGCGCTTAACCTTGTTGATGGCCTGGTAGAAGGCATCGAGTGAAACAGATCCCAATTGATGGGGGAAGGCCGCCTGCAGCCGTGGATAGAAGAAGCGCCAGAAGCGGCGGCTGCGTCCGATGAGGTTTTCCCACAGGCGCGATTGACTCTCGTGGAGGCCCGACGATGTCCCACGGGCCAGGGGCGTTCCTTCCAGATCCCCCCGGATGCCCTGTTCGTACAGGGCGTGACCGGCCTCATGCATGGTGCTGAACAGGGCCTCTCCCAGGTCATCTTCCTTGACGCGGGTGGTGATGCGCACATCCCCGAGGGAGAACTTGGTCGTAAAGGGGTGATGGGTTTTGTCCTGACGTCCGCGCTCGAAGTCATACCCAAAACGCCTGATGACCTCGAGGCCAAAGGCTAATTGGTGTGCCTCGGGGAATCGTTGATGCAGGCACGAATCGTCGGAAACAGGCTGGGCAATGATGACCTGGATCATGGGCACGAGGTGCTCGCGCAGCTCGCTGAAGAGGGGGCGCAGCATCGATGCCTTCATCCCCTCGTCGGCGAAATCGATGAGGGGGTCAATGATATGTTCGTAGCCAGGGAAGAAGTCCGCAAGCTGCTGGCTCAGATCCAGCGTCTTTTCGAGGTAGGGCTGTACTGCGGCGAAGTCGTTTGCCGGCCGGGCCTTGGTCCACATTTCGTAAACAGTGGCCGTGTGGTTGGAGAGCTCCTCCATAAATGAGGCGGGGACCCTCACCGCCCTCTCATAGTCGCGGCGTACGACGCGAATGAGGCCGGCCTCATTAGCATCGTAGGGGAGGCCCTTCTCATAGGGACGCAGCGCATCGAGCAGCTTGCCGATGGCCGGATGGGTGATTTTCTCGTGAGCCAGTCGCCGTAGCGTGGCGATCTGCCGCGCGCGGGCCGCGGCACCGCCCGGAGGCATATAGGTCGTCTGGTCCCAGTGCAATACCGCCGCAGCGGCGTTCAGGTCGTTGATCTCTCCGAGGAGGCGCTTGAGTTCTAGGAGCTTAGCTTGCACAGGGTTTCTGGTAAGAGTCTCCTCCTGCTGGTATGCCCTTAGCAACCTTTGTGGGTTGTTGCTCTTCTTCCGCCTGAATGCCCAATCGCTGCTCGGCTGCCCGCAGGATAAGCCCCAGCATCTCGCTGTACGACACGCCCGCGATCTTTGCCATCTTTGCCAGGTGTCCGTCCCAGCACCACCCCGGATTGGGGTTCACTTCGAGGAGCTTGGGGGTACCCTCGGCGTTAAGCCGCCAGTCAAGCCGGCAGTAGTCCCTGCACTCGAGCCGCTCATAAAGCTTCAGGCAGCATTCCTCGATGAACTTCTCCGTCTCCTCGGGGAGCTGAGCCGGAATGGACTTGAGGCTTTTCCAGTAGGGTGACTCCGGAAGCCACTTGGCCTCATAGCCGCATATTTTGGGTAGTTCCGGTGGAAGGGCCGAGTAATCCTCCTCGAGGATGGGCAAGACCGTATACGATTCAGGGGGATTTCCGATTATGCCGACGGTGATGTCCTTGCCGGTGAGAAATTCCTCGACGATGAGGGGTTTGTCATAGCCGAATTTTTCCCTGATCTCTGCGATGCCGTTGACGAGCTCCTCAATGGTGTTTGCCACGCTCCGTTGGGTTATCCCGAAGCTCGAATCGCCGAAGTTGGGCTTTACGATGACGGGAAATCCAAAGGGCAGTTCAAAGGTCGTATCCTCCGGTTTGATAAAGAAGGCCTCGGGCACCGGAATCTCCATCTCTTTGGCGATGCCGCGGATCAGCGACTTATCATAGCAGAAGGCAAGGCATTGTGGCCCTGACCCGGTATAGGGGATACCGAGCATTTCGAGCAGGCTCGGGACGTGGAGCTCCTTTTTGGCGTCGTTGTTGTAGCCCTCATCGCACAGGTTCAAGACGAAGTCGATCTTCTCGTTTGCCTTCGCCAAGTCCTGGATGATGGTGTCATGGTTCTGGAGATAGGTGCAATGGTAGCCCGCGTTCTCCCGCAGGGCCGCCTTCAGCTGGTCAATAGTATAGAAATCGTCATCATCGAAGACGCGCAAAGGTTTTAAGGGGTCCGGTTTGCTGGGGTCACCCATAAGCACCGCCACATTTTTTACGGCCCCTTTTTGCCTTCCTTTGAGAGGCGTCCATTCCTTTTTCACCACACTGGTTACCAGCAGGCGACGTTCCATCATGCCCAGGTCTTGGTTTCGCTGAGAATTCGTTGTAATTTCAGCGTTAAAGTCGATATTACTGAAGCCCGCCGTTTTTAACAGCCGGGTAAGATCCTCCCTGGTATAGAGTCTTTCCGCATAGAAGTGGTCTGCGACAATACCCTTTTCAACGTGGTTGACCATTTCTCTGGATATCAGGCGGTCTTCGTCAACGGAGAGTGACCGCTCACGGCAGACGAACCTCTTCTTATCTATCCATTCCCAGGAGTGCGGCTTGAAATGCTCTCTGAGATATTCACCATCCGCTATATCGATAATGAACTTGCCCCAGGGCTTCAAAACCCTGAATACCTCTTTGAACACCTTAAAATCCTCTTGCGCGGCTTCAAAGTATCCCAGACTATTACCGAGGATCATCACCACGTCAAAGGTATCAGGGGCAGAGGGGATCTTCCGCGCATCTCCTTCGCGGAATCGGACCCTGAGCCCCTCGGCCTTGGCGGTCGATTTGGCCTTTTGAATCAAGTAATGGGATCGGTCCAGGCCCTCGATATTCCTATATCCCCTCCGGGCGAGTTCGAGGGAGTGTCTTCCCTGTCCGCAACACAGATCCAGTATTTTGTCCTCCGGGGATAACTTGAACATCTCGGAGAGGATATCCACCTCATGCCGGGTGATATTCTGGTCATCAACGACATCTGCATCGGTTTTCAGGTACAGGTGGTTAAAGATGTTGCGCCACCAGTCGGGATGTACATGCTCCTCGAGGTCTCGGACAGGTCCCAGTATCTTTCGTTTGACCTTTCCATTCTTCCCCCGATGCAGGGGTTTTTCCGGCGATGCTTTGGTTTCCATAGAGGGTTTATCAGACGGGGTTTTGGTTTGTAGCGGGGGTTTTTCGGGTGGGTTTTTTGTTTCCATATCGGTTTTCAGGTACAGATGGTTAAAGATATTGCGCCACCAATCGGGATGTACGTGCTCTTCGACGTCTTGATCGGGTCCTAGGAGCTTTTGTTTGACCTTTCCATTCTTCCCCCGTTGCGGAGGTTTGTCGGGTGATGCCTTAGCTTCCATCTTCTGCCTCCTTTTTTTGTCGAGACGTCCCCTTTCTCCGGGGCGCCTTTTTCTTTCTTATAGCAGCTTTTTTAGATTTCGCAAGTCTTTTTTTCACCTCCTGCGGTTTTCCGTATGGCCCCCCATACACTATGCTCAAGAGGGGTCAATTCCGCCCTTGGCGGAACGCCAAGGGCAGGACTCGAATCGTCAGTTTTAATGCCTTAATTTCGCTTTGTTCCACGGGCTGGACAGGAGGTGAAATGGATTGCCATCACGCCTGGCCCCCGGCGAGACCAATTGGCTCGAATTTCGCCACGAGTGCGGCAAAATCGGGGTCATGGAGGACCTTCCTGGCAAACCTCATGTACTTCGCCACGATGGCCCTGATTGCCAGTTGCAGCTCGTATGGCTTGATGGGTTTTTCCAGAAGATGGGTGATATCCGAGGCCACGCACATATTCACCACATCCTCGCTGGCATTCCCGGTCATTATGATGGTATCTTCGGGGGCCGAGGTAAATTTTTCCTTGATAGCGTCGAGAAAGGCAAAGCCGCTCTGATCGCCGAGGAAGACGTCCAGGACGAATATGGCGATGCTGGTCTCCCGGCTCAGACAATACGTTACTGCCTCATCGACCTTCGAAAAGGTGATCACGTCACCCCACACGTAGAAACGCTTGATGGTCTCGGCGAGCACGGTGCAGAGGCTCTTGTTGTCGTCGACGATGATCACGTCCAATCCTTCAGACATATCATCACCTCCATGCTTAAAAGGGGTCTATCCCGCCTTTGGCGGGATAGAACCCAAGCAATTCTTACAACTATACTCCCCTGTGCATGCATGACAAGCATTTTTTTTCGAGGCGGAAGGGGGCCGCAAGGCGGCAGGTGAGGGGGTATCAAGATCCACAGCCTTCATTTCTTAATGCGCTGCAGGACCGTGGGCGAGGCATCGCCGTAGAGCTCCTTGTTGTGCAGGTTTTTCTTTACAAACCTATAGAGCGCCCTCGAGGAGGTAACGGGCTTGATGAAGAGCTTGTCCTCGACGGTCCGTGCCGTCAGGGTGTCTCCGGAAATGGTGTATTTGACGAGCCACCAGCCTCGCTTGTCGAACGGCTCCTTGATCTCCTGCACATTCAGAAAGCGCTCATCTTTTATAGTGGTAACAAAGGCCCTAATCACCTCCCGCTGGGTCTTCCCATCCTCGATTCCAAGAATCAGGAGCTCATGGTCGTTGAACTGTTGGAAGATCATCGTGAACGACTCCCCTTTTTCCGTGCTCCGCCACTCCCCCAGGAGCGCCGCATCGATCTCGGCCTTGCAGCTCTTGCCCAAGGGTACTTTTGATTCGTACGGGCATCCCCACAGGAAGGGGAGGATGAGAAGAATGGCTAAAACCCCTAAACTCCGTATGCCCTTTTTCATTGATTCCCTCCGGATCAAAGGATTTTGAACCTATAGTACCGGAAATGAGGGGGATTGTCATGGGCAGTCTTTTTTGATCAATCACTGTTGAAGATGAGCTGGGGGCGCAGGCCGGGCCGGGGTAGGAGGGAGGGTGGTGTTCGGGGTAGTACAACTGAAAAGGCTGATAAAGGGTAGGATAGATGCGTACTATATTTATTGATAAATTAAGCTTGACAAATTTATCATATGATATATTATTGATATAGTTGGTGGATAGATATAGGGGGGCTGAGAGTTGGATGGGGTGGAAAAGGAAGCAATACGTAGCTTTCTGAGGGAATTCAAACAAATCGCTACAACTGGTCGTGGGGTTGACATCGTCAATCGACGCAAGAATGTAGAGTCGTTGGCACGGTTAGGCCTGACCAAAAAGAATTGCATCGCAATAATCCTTGGCCTCTCTATTGAGGACTACTGCGATGGGCCAAAACCGGATAAGGGACGATCAGGAGAAATTTGGGAATTCGGCCAGATCATAGGGGGAGAGGAGGTCTATATCAAGCTCAAGATCGCACAGGTCGGCGAGATCAGGCTCGCGAAGTGTCTCTCGTTCCATGTCGCCGAGCATCCGCTTTGTTTCCCCTGCCGGGAAAAGTGAGAAGAAGGGAGGGAGAACCATGAAAGGGATTTGTCCAAACTGTGAAAAACAGACTGAGCTTGAATTAATCCACTCTACGGAAGACGTGGTCGTGCGGGGAGAGTCTATCCCCGTTGAGGTGGAGTACTACAAGTGCCGGGAATGCGGGAAGGAGTTTGAAGATCCGAGATCCCCTGATGATCCTTTGGACAAGGCATATCGGGAATACCGGCGGCGACACAGTATGACGCAGCCTGAAGAGATCAAGGCCTTGCGAAAACGGTACGGCCTTACACAAAACGAGATGAGCAGACTTCTCGGATGGGGCGGGGCTACCTTAAGTCGCTATGAGAATGGAGCGCTCCAAGACGATGCCCATGAAAAGACCCTGCGGCTTATCATGGAGCCTCGCAACCTGTTGCGCCTCATTGAGGAAAGCCCGGATACCCTGACCGAAGAAAAGAGAAAGCACCTCATAGAGCAACTGAGGGCGGAGGAGGGAGAGACGTATTCTTTTGCGCGGATTTATGAGGAGCGTTTCGGAAGCTATGGAGCAGACGAGTTCAGCGGATATCAACAGCTTGACCTGGCGAAACTGATCAATGCCATACTCTTCTTCTGCAAAGAGGGCATATGGAAGACCTTTTTGAACAAGCTCCTCTTCTACGCAGATTTTAAGCACTGCAAGGAGTATACGGTGTCCATAACCGGCTCACGATATGCGAGTATCCCCTATGGGCCGGCGCCGGATAACTGGAACCATTACCTGGCACTGCTCATCGAGGAAGGCGCACTGAGGGTGGAGGAGGTCTATTATCCTAATGATGTTATAGGTGAGAAACTTATTTCTGAGCAAAAGCCTGATCTGGCGCTCTTTTCCGATACCGAGCTGAAGATACTCGCATCGGTTAAGGAGCATTTTAAAGGCTGGAGCGCAAAAAAGATATCGGACTTCTCGCACGATGAAAAAGGGTATATAGAGACCCTTGGTTCCCAACTCATCTCGTATACCTATGCAAAGGATTTGCAGATATAAGCTTTTGAATGAAGATAAAAATGGGGTTAGCTCTTGTGATTTAAGAACGAAGTTACAGTAGACTGAGTGAGAAGGATAAAATGTTATAATGCAAGAACTTAGTCCGAGGTTTCGTACAAGGTTAATACTAAAGAGTAGATTAGTATAAAGATGTCTAGTCAACTTTACAACTGGAAACGGTTCTGGTGTCCGAGAACAGGTAGCATCAATTTATCTGATGGCGGATATTTATCTGATCCAGATACAAAGTGGGGACATTCTCTTAACCCAGAATTAGTAGCTTTCAAATCTATAGCTGAGGTGCCCTGCTTGGCGTTACTTGGGGAACCCGGTATTGGCAAGACTTATGCCATGCAATCGGAACAACAAGATATTAATGCCAAGGTGAAAGAGAAAGGTGAAAAAATCCTTTGGCGAGATCTTCGTGCATACGGGAGTGAAGATAGGTTAATTCATGACCTATTTGAAAGCGCCATTTTTGTTTCCTGGGTAGGAGGTAATGATCGACTTCACATCTTTTTAGATAGTCTTGACGAATGCCTATTGCGGATCGATAATCTGGCAGCACTATTAGTTGAAGAACTGAAGAAATATCCTATTGAACGTCTTAATCTCAGAATCGCCTGTCGTACCTTTGACTGGCCCAACAGCTTGGAAGCATGTTTAATAAAATTATGGGGACATGATGCAGTAAAAGTATATGAATTGGCTCCTCTGCGACGGAAGGACGTCATTGAAGCCGCAAAGGCCAATGGCCTAGATTATGAGGCATTCTTACGAGAGATTGACCGCATGGAAGCCGTACCACTTGCCATTAAACCTGTTACTCTCCGTTTTCTTATAAATACCTATAGCCATAGTGGCCATTTTCCTACTACGCAAGCTCAGTTATATCTTGAAGGTTGCCGAATACTGTGTGAAGAGTCGAGTGAAAGCCGTCGCGATACACGGCGCACAGGCGATTTTACTGCTGAACAACGCATGGCAGTGGCGGCTCGTATTGCTGCCATTACGGTTTTTGCCAAACGCTATACTATCTGGACCGGTGCGGATCAGGGGGATGTCTCTGATGAAGATGTTACTTTACCGAAATTATGTGGCGGAAACGAGTACGTAAATGATGATCAGTTCTACGTACAAGAAACTGCTGTCAGGGAAACACTGGATACCGGGCTTTTTTCTTCACGTGGAGTAAATCGTATGGGTTGGGCGCATCAGACTTATGCCGAGTTTCTTGCAGCACGATATCTAGTGCAACACGAAATGACCCTTACTCAAACTATGAGTCTTTTATGCCACCCAGATGATCCCGAGAAAAAGCTAGTTCCTCAACTGCATGAAACAGCGGCGTGGCTAGCCGGAATGCAGCCTGATATTTTTCGGGAGATCATGAAACTTGATCCTGAAGTACTGCTGAGAAGTGATGTAGCAACCGCCGATGTGAAAGACCGGGCAGCCTTGCTCAGCAATCTGCTGAAGCTATACGACGAAGAAAAGTTGTTTGACCGAGATCCAGATATGCGAAGATTGTATAGAAAAGTTAATCATCCTAAGTTGGCCGAGCAGCTTCGACCATATATTTGTGATAGCACGAAAGGTATTATTGTACGACGTGTGGCAATTGACATAGCAGAAGCCTGCAAACAGAACATGCTTCAGGGCGATCTTATAGATATAGTTTTCGACCAACAACAACCATCACATATCAGGGAAGAAGCTGCTCATGCCGTATTCAGCATCGGTGACATTGGAACGAAAGCGAAAATGAAGCCATTAATAAAAGGGGAATGTGGAGAAGATCCCGATGATCAACTGAAGGGGTATGCCCTTCAAGCGTTGTGGCCGGATCGAATGACAGCGAATGAATTGTTTTCTGTGCTAACTGTTCCGAAGCGGGATAATTTTTTTGGAGCATATCAGAGATTTATTTCACACGATCTTCCGCAACATATCGGGCCAACAGATCTACCAATGGCACTTGAATGGGTTGCTGAGCAGGGGGCACGACACCAGTTGGTGTATTCATTTAGGGAACTTATAGATAAAATTATGTTGAAAGCTTGGGCGCATTTAGAATCGCCAGGTGTGTTGCAGGCTTTTGCTAAAGCAGCTATAGCAAGGATGAAACAGCATGATGAGATTATTGAAGTCAGGGACAACTCAGAATTTAGAAATGACTTAATGAGTGAAGATGGGAAACGACGTCTTATAATCAATGCAGCCATTCCATTACTTACGGGCCCTGAACAAGATGCGATATTTAGAATGACACATAACAGAACTTCAATAGTTTTATCGAAAGATCTCCCCTGGATGATCGAACTACTACTAACATCAAAATCCGATGAAACCAAGAGAGCTTTGGCTCAATTAATATGGTTTTTGTTTGATATACGAGACCGCAGCCACGTGGATGCTATCTTGAATGCCATTAAAGTTAATTCAATGCTGGCTAAAAGATTTGAAGGACTTATTAAGCCAGTTAAGCTCAACTCACCCGAAGCGAAAAGGATGAAAAAAAATTACCTAAAAATACATGAATGGGAGCAGAATGAGAAACAGCCCCTTCTAGAACCGCCGCCTGCGGAACGGATTGCCTTGCTTTTAGATGAATGCGAGAATGGAGATGTAATAGCATGGTGGCGTTTAAACAGAGAGATGACACTTGAGCCAAATAGTAAATATTATGGATCTTATATTGAATCAGACCTAACAGTTCTCCCCGGGTGGAAGTCGGCTTCAGATGTTACAAAGTCAAGAATTATAAGGACGGCGGAGAAATACTTACTTGAGAAAGATCCTGCACCAGACCAATGGCTGGGTAAAAACGTCTTTTATCACCCTGCGGCTGCTGGCTACAGGGCACTGAGACTCTTGTATCAAGAGGCACCGGATGTTTTTTCTAGTCTTTCAGGGCATGTTTGGAAGAAATGGGCGCCAATTATTCTTGCATATCCTTCATCGAATGGCTCTGAAGAAGAAACAATTCACAACATATTTGTAAAAATTGCATATCAGCACGCTCCCGATGAGATTATTGAAACATTAATTGCTCTAATAGATCAGGAGAACAGGGAACATGATTATATTCACATTACCCATGATGTTGAGAAATGTTGGGATGACCGCCTAGCAAATGCGCTGCTAATAAAGTTAAAGGATAAAGAACTGAAGCCTGGTTCTATGAGTTGTCTTCTGCGTGAACTTCTTGAGCATAAAGTTGATGAAGCAAGAGCGTTTGCGGAAACACTTGTTCCTGTACCATTACCCTCCGGCGCTGATGAGCGAGTGAGGGTGATTGCTGCAGCGTGTGAGCTTCTAGCCTATGCCGACGACGCTGCTTGGTCTGCTGTGTGGTCGGCAATTCAGCAAGATGAGGAATTCGGTCTACAGGTGATTGAAAAGGCAGCACAGGCTGACAGGCATGCTAGCATAGGTCAAAGGCTTGCTGAGGATCAGCTGGAGGAATTGTACGTATGGCTAGTCTATCATTATCCATATGATAAAGACCCTAAGCATGAAGGCGATCGCCGGGTTGGGGCAAGAGAAAATGCTGCAGATTTTCGAGACTCAATTTTGCGCTATTTGCAAAATCGAGGTACTTATGAGGCATGTGAATCAATTCGGCGAATTGCCGACACCTTTCCTGAACTGGATTGGCTTAAATGGACATTGTTTGAAGCTCAGGCTATTGCCCGGCGTCGTACTTGGATTCCTCCAAACGTAGATGATATTCTTAGGCTGGCAAACGATAGCCGAAATCGTTTGATTCAAAATGGCGATCAGCTCCTCGATGTATTGATTGAATCTCTGAAACGGCTGGAGGCAAAGCTTCAGGGTGAAACACCTGCTTCGCCGTTTATTTGGGATAAAACGAGACCAAAAGATGAAAACCAATTTTCTGATTTTGTAAAGATACATCTTGACGATGATCTCAGGCAAAGAGGTATCATTGTTAATAGAGAGGTTAGGATTCATCGAGGTGAGCGAACAGATATACATGTTGATGCTGTTGTACAGGATCAGCAAGAGGGATTGTTCGATCCCATAGTTGCTATCATTGAAGTGAAAGGTTGCTGGAATTCAGAACTTGATAATGCAATGGAAACTCAACTCGTGAACCAGTATCTAAAAAACAATCGATGTCAGCACGGCCTATATCTGGTCGGTTGGTTTAACTGTGAGAAGTGGGATAGTAAGGATTACAGGAAGAAACAGGCACCAAAACTTGATATTGATGTAGCACAAAAGCGGTTTGACGCCCAAGCTGCTAAACTGTCGCAGCATGGTACATGTATTAAAGCTTTTGTTATCAATGCAGCACTCAGTTAGATAAATTAAGACGTCCGTGTAAATTTGGTTTGATAACTCATTTCTTGCAATATTTAGCTCACACTATAAATAGTCCTAACGCCAGTTCAAGCCCGCATTTGTCACCATCATAATCCCCATAGGCCCTCCTGATCCTCTTGCGCCTCGTTGAGACCTCGCGGGCAGCCGGTTATTGTTACTTCCTCCTTGCATCTTGCCTCAATATCCATTATCTTGCAATCTGAGTGCTCCTTCTGAGGGTCTTCAGGCCCCGAAAATCATACGCTGGAAGAATGAGGGATCTGAGGGGATGTTTCCCTATAATGCTCACAACCGTCGGCTCCTAGAAACCGCCCTGGGCAATGAGCCGGCTGACCTGGTCATCAGGGATGGCATCCTGATGGATGTCTATACGGGTCGCACGGTGCCGCATTGTTCGGTGGCTATGGCCGAACGGTGGATTGCCTACGTTGGGCCGGATGCGGACTACTCGATCGGCGAAAAAACCCGTGTCATCGAGGCTGACGGTCGGGCCATCTCGCCGGGCTTTATTGATCCGCATACCCACATCGCGAGCTTCTGCAACATCTGCGATTTTCTGGAGTATGCGATCCCCGGGGGGACCACCACCTATATTACCGAGGTGGAGAGCTACCCTTTTGCCCTCGGAGCCACTGGGTTCAGGGCCTTTTTAGACCAAGTCCGAAACCGGCCGGTCAAGATCTTTTGTCTGATCCCTCCCATGGTGACTGCGAGCCCGGCCGCGGCGCCCCTCTATATAACCACGAAAGAGGCCAAAAAACTCCTTGAGGATGAGCAGGTCCTCGGTCTAGGAGAATCCTACTGGCAGAATGCCATCCTGACCTCTGACAACCGGGTGCTGAAGCTTATCCAGGAGGCCATGAAGGTTGGAAAGTCCGTCCAGGGGCATGCCGCCGGAGCTGCAGACAGAAAGCTTGCGGCCTACGCAGCAGCCGGGGCCCTTTCCTGCCACGAGGCCGTTTCTCCTGAGGATATTCTGTCCAGGCTGGAGATGGGCTACTGCGTGATGCTGCGCGAGGGATACATTCGCAAGGACCTCGAGAGCCTTCGCCCCCTCATTGGGACGATCGATCTGGGCAGGTGCGCCCTCTGTACGGACGGCGTGGGCCCTGATCTGCTTCTCAGCCGGGGGTATTTTACCGACGTGGTTCAGAAGGCCGTCGACATGGGCCTGAAACCCATTGAGGCAATTCGCATGGCGACCCTTACGCCTGCAGCTCATTTCGGCCTGGATCACCTCATAGGCGGTATTGCCCCCGGGCGTTTTGCGGATATCCTCATCCTGCCGAGGCCGAACACCATGGCACCGGATCTCGTGATCTCAGAGGGCCGGGTCATCGCCGAGAGGGGCAAGACCCTGGTGCCCCTTCCCAGGATCCCGTACCCTGATCGGCTGCGGAAGACGATGCGGGTACCTTCGGTGACCCCTGAACAGCTCGCCGTGCCTCTTTCTGCCTGCTCTGTGGCGGGAAGGGTGAGGACCATGGATATCCAGACGAACGGGCTGGTTGCGCGTGAGGGATCTGCAGCGATCTCTTCCACCAATGGAAACGTGCTCACTGACCCCGGTAACGACCTCCTGAAGGTCGTCTTTATTGAAAGGGTCAGCGGCGGAGGTGAGCGGTTCGTCGGTTTTGTGAGAGGGTGGGGGCTGAAACGAGGCGCCGTGGCATCGAGCCTTGTCTGGGACGCATCCGGCATCGTGGCGATCGGAGCCGATGATCTTGACCTGGCCAAGGCCGTTAACAGGGTTATCGAACTTAAGGGCGGGACAGTCCTGGCGTTGGAGGGCGAGATAAAGCGTGATATCCCCTTCCCCATTGCTGGCTACCTCTCCGACATAAGGATCGAGGATCTTGCCTCTCAACTGGCGGGTTTTCAAAAGGCGGTGAGGGATCTCGGCTCCAACCTTGAGTCGGCCCATCTCACCCTGGTGACCCAGACAACAGCGGCTATCCCCTTTATCCGGATTACGGAAAAAGGCTATTTCCGTTTTCGCGAGAATGACTATGTAGGGATATAGCCTTTTCCCCAAAGGCTGGGAGCGGCGAGAAGAGATGCTAGGGGATGGTTTTCTGGGTAAGGCCTTTGAGGGCTGTCCACATCTGCTCGGGGGTCTCACACGCCAGCAATTTTTTGCGTGCGCTATCCTCCCGCAATGCCTCTATCAAACCTGAGAGGACCTGCAGGTAAAATACGCTGGTTGCCGAGGGAACGACGATGAAGAAGACGATGCGGGTCAACCGGCCTGCGTAGGGATCAAATTTGAATCCGCGCTTCTTCAGCCCGAGAGAAAAGGTCAGTCCCCCGCCCTCTATGCCACGAACATGTGGGAATGCCAGGCCGTGATCCAAGGCGGTTGATACGATTGCCTCTCGCCGAAGGGCAGCCGCCGATAAGTCCTCAGGATTTTCAACAAATTCTTTTAGGGCCATCAACTGTATCAACTCGGAGATGGCATCATCCCGGTTTCCCGCCTCAATCCGAGGAAGCATCAGTTCCGCGGAGGAGAACCTGGCTACGCCGGCCCTCGGCTTCCCCGTCTGATCGAGGTCTCTTTTCAACTGTCGGGGCGCCCCCTCAAAGTGATACAGGATTCTCAGACAATTTGGGCATTGTTGAATCCTATGTTTCGATAGAATCGCTGCCGTCAAGGAGGTGGGTAGGGAGATTCCGCACGCGGTGCACGTTCCTCTGGTCTCGGGGACAACCGCGGCATTGTTGCGTTTCTGTAAGCCTTGATAGAGCGTTGCGATTCCTTGGGGAAGGTCTTTCAGCAATGCCTTGATGGCGTTTTCGAGATCCACCAAATGGCCCTTAGGGACCAAGGTGCGCTGTTCCAAAAGGGTGAAATGGAGCTCCTGCAGTTGAATCAGTTGCTTCAAGATCCGATCCATAAGCCTCCTGCCTTAAATGCCTCGCGTCATATCCAGCGGCATCTCATCAGTATCTCATATTATTTTAATAGAGACAATAAGCTCCATTGATAACTTCTTCGGTTTTTGAAGAAGATAGGAAGATATCAGGGTGTTGCATTATTCTCTGTAAAGATAATCTGCTTCGCCATGGAGTCTGCGAAGGGGGTACAGATGTGCATGACGGTTGAATGAGTTAACTCAGCTTCTGTTTCAGGATCTCGTTCACCAGCTGGGGGTTGGCCTTGCCCTGGGTGGCCTTCATCACCTGGCCGACGAAGAAGCCGAAGAGCTTCGCCTTGCCGTTTTTGTACGCCTCAACCTCCTTGGGGTGGTCCTGCAGGACCTCTGCCACCGCCTGCGCTACGGCTGCTTCATCGGTGATCTGCACCAGCCCCTGCTCCTCGACGATCTCCTTGGCCCCCTTGCCGGTCTTGTACATCTCCTCAAAGACGGTCTTGGCGATCTTGCCGCTGATGGTCCCATCCTTTATCAGCCCCAGCATCTCGGCCAGCTGTTTTGGAGACAGGGGTGAGGACTCGGCCTCTTTTTCGTCTTCCTTTAACAGGCGCAAGAGATCCCCCATGATCCAGTTGCCCACCTGCTTGGGCTCGGGGAAGAGCCGCACGCACTCCTCGTAGTAGTCGGCCAAGGCCTTGGATGCGGTGATGACGCCGGCATCATACTCGGGGATCTGGTACTCTTTGACGAAGCGTTCTTTTCGCTGCAAAGGGAGCTCCGGCAGCCCCGCTCTGATCTCCTCGACCCACTGTGTGTCGATGGTCAAGGGGACTAGATCCGGGTCGGGGAAGTAGCGGTAGTCGTGGGCCTCCTCCTTGCCGCGCATGGCCTCGGTAACCCCCTTGGCCGGGTCCCAGAGCCTGGTCTCCTGTATCACTTCTCTCCCCCCTTCGAGGGTCTTTTTCTGCCGCTCGATCTCGTAGGCCAAGGCCCGCTCCACATGGCGGAAGGAGTTCATGTTCTTGACCTCGGTCCTTGTGCCCAGCTTCTCTGTGCCTGCGGGCCTGATGGAGACGTTGGCGTCGCAGCGGAAGCTCCCCTCCTCCATGTTCCCGTCGCAGATCTCCAGGTACTGGAGGATCGCCCGCAGCGCGCGCAGGTAGTCGGCAGCCTCCTGGGGGGTGCGAAGGTCGGGTTCGCTCACGATCTCCAAGAGCGGCACGCCGGTGCGGTTGAAGTCGACGTAGCTGAAGGGTTTGGCCTCATCGTGAAAGAGCTTGCCTGCATCCTCCTCCATGTGGATGCGGGTGATCCCCACCCGCTTCTTCCCGCCGTCGGTAATGGGGATCTCTAGGTATCCGTTAACGGAAAGGGGCAGCTCATACTGGGAGATCTGGTACCCCTTGGGCAAATCGGGGTAGAAGTAGTTCTTGCGGGCAAAGAGGCTCATGGGGGCAACGCGGGAGTCGGTGGCCAAAGCCAGCTTGATGGCGAACTCCACTGCCTTCCTGTTCAAGACGGGGAGGGATCCGGGCATGCCTGTGCAGATTGGGCAGGTGTGGGTGTTGGGCTCAGCGCCGAAGGCAGCTGAGCACCCGCAAAAGATCTTGCTCTCGGTCAAGAGCTGTGCATGGACCTCCAGCCCGATGACTGCCTCGTATTCCACGATTGCCACCTCGTATCCTTTCGCACTGGCAGGATATTACAGCGCCCCTACCATGTCTAGCTCTGAGCAAAATGACGTTTTGGAATAGTGAAATTCCGCCCTAGGCGGGGTTTGAGCAATAGCACAAACCTGATGACACCCTCGCACATCATGGACTATTCAATGTCTTGTCGTGCTCACCGATATTCCTCAGCAGGATACCATCCTCAAAATATTCCCATGTCATCCTCATGCTCATGGTGATACTTGCCTCAAATATATTTTCGCGGCCTTTTATCTTCTTGGTTCTTAATGATGGATGTCTTGGGTTGTCAGCCATAATGCCAAGCTTCTTTTTCAATGCCTTCTTTACATCCTCCGGCAGCTTTTCAACACTCTTAAGAAATAGGTCTGAAAAGTAGATATTCAAACTTTATCCAATCCCAATTTTTTAAATAATTCTTGCTTGTTTGACGCCTTGTGTATTTTGCCTTCTTTTTTCTGCTGGTCAACCTCCTGTTCTTTTTTCTGCCATTCCGGGCTGTAAAACCAAGCCTGGTCTTTTGGCACTACCACAACAGGTGTAATAACAAGCTTTCCTTCTTCTTCCTCTATCTCAAGCTTGTCACCCACCTTCAGGTTCAGCTTCTTGACGAAACCCTTTGGTATGGTAACCTGTGATTTTTGCTTCAGATCTACTAACATAGGAGCACCTCTGTTTTACTGTTAAACTTTCCAACATTCTACAATAATCAAGGTTTAATTTCAATCAAAAAGTTTTGTTAAGAAAACCATGTGCGAGGGTGGCATGTCGCCTCTCAGGGTGCGTCAGCGAGGTCCCGCCCCAGACGGGATTTGAGCAATATCGGAAGCCTGCCCCCATTCCCCTCCCAGAACCGAAATCTGAAAGTCAACGTAAAAATAGCCTTAATGGTTACCTGTGGTGGTTTTTTTTGGCTGAATCGCCTGTCTTGTCTGAATATTTGGAGAAAAAAAGGGCTTTCCAGCATCAAGGACCGGTAGTGGGTCAGTTTGAATTTATCCCCCCTTGAAATGCTTGAGCGGTTATGCTATACTTAGTGTATGGCTAAGAAGAAAAAAAGACCTGATGATGTGAATGTAATAGCCTCACAGATCGTATCAGAAGCAACCCAAACCCCCACTAAGGAAAAAAACCCCGCAGCCGTTGAGCTTGGGCGGCTAGGAGGATTAAAGGGCGGGAAAGCACGAGCGAGAAAATTATCTGCCGAAAGAAGAAAAAAAATTGCTCAAAAAGCAGCTCAAACCCGCTGGCAGAAGAAGATTTAATTTTCTACTATATCATCTAACATTCATCATCCATCCCCTAACACCCCTTTAGTTTATCTAAGTCATTAATTTTACAGGAATATTTTACCTAAGGATTATAGTAAATCTGCATTTTTTCAATGCCGATTTATCATCTTTTTCTCCTTGACAACATATTCCCCATTATGGTAATATTTTATTAGAAATAGTCGAAATGGGAGGTGAATGTATATGGGGACAAGAGCAAAGATTGAAGACAAAATTAAAAAAAAGGAAGAGGAAATTCAGGAATATGATACCAAAATTAGGGAGGCGAAAGCCTATCTTTTAGCTCTTCAAGATACACTTAAACTTTTGCCCAGGGATAATGGAAGTGGTAGTATTGGGGAGAAGTTATTAAGAAAAGGAAGCAATATAGCGAAAACGTATAATTTTCTCAAGCAATTGGGGAAACCAGCTTATATTGATGAAATATTACGGGCAATAGGCAAAGATGTTTCCAAGAAAGAAAGGGTATCTTTAAGTGGTTCATTGGCCCAATATGTGAGAAAAAATGAATTTTTTATCCGGCCAGCTCCAAATACTTTTGGGTTAAAGAGCATGGAAGAAGTGGAAGATAGAACAGAACCACCTGATGATTTTGGGGTAATAAGGGATAAGGAGAAAAAGGAGACAATATAGAAGATTCAGTACAAGAATAGAAGAGCGGGGTGGCTAGACCCCGCTCTCAAAAAATGTGTCCTAATAACTACGGAAGACCCTCGGGACACCACGAGGTAATCTCTACTTTTTTAAGTTATCACAAAAGATACCCCGTGTCAATAGGGTCTTCCGAGAAAGGAGACCCATATGATTAGAAATGGCAAACGCCTTATTTTTAGGGCGTGGATAACCATTCGCGGGCGACGTTTGTACGCCCGTGACTATGGTTATCGAGCCTGGGCCATTTGGGTCTAGGCTAAACGGAGGGGAGGCAAACGCTTCCCCTCCACCTTTTTTAAAAAAGCACCTGACAATGCTTGAGCGCTCAAGTATAATATATATAGACAAGCTAAGGAGCGCAAAGATGAGTAAACTCGCACTCCACACGGCGCTTCGCTTGCGCGGAGTGCTCGCCTTCGCGGGCGGGGCATTAACCCCGACCTTGACCAAAGGGGTCTACAACCCCTTTGGAAACCCCGTTCTAGGGGATTGCATCCCCTTGAACCCCGCTCGCCATTCATCCCCGCTGCAAGCAGCGGGGTATTCTGGCGGGTTTTTATAAATTAAGCATACAAAAAAGAACTCAAATAATCGCCTCTCTCGTAGAAGGGAATTCTATTAGGGCCACATGCAGAATGACAGGCGTGGCTAAGGGTACGGTGCTGAAACTTTTGGCCGATGTAGGGAAAGCATGTTCCAAATACCAGGATAAAACTCTTAGAAATCTCCCTTGCAAGAGAATTCAATCTGATGAAATCTGGTCTTTCTGCTATGCCAAGGAGAAAAACGTTCCCGATGATAAAAAGGGGAAATTCGGCTATGGTGACGTTTATACCTGGACTGCTCTTTGCGCTGATACTAAACTTGTTCCGAGTTGGTGCATAGGTAAACGAGATGCACGATCGGCTATAGTATTTATGAATGATTTGGCTGGTCGTTTAAAAGACAGGGTACAATTAACCACAGATGGGCACAAGGCATATTTAGAAGCCGTAGAAAATGCTTTTGGGGATGATATAGATTACAGTCAATTAATTAAACTATATGGGAACCTGAAAGAAGGAAAAGAGGTTAGATATAGTCCTGCTGTGTGTAATGGTACAATGACTATGAAAGTTAACGGCAACCCCAACCCCCATAACGTATCTACGAGCTACGTAGAAAGACAAAACCTAACCATGAGAATGAGCATGAGGAGGTTTACAAGGCTTATAATGCCTTTTCAAAGAAAATCGAGAATTTGGGTCATGCCGTAGCACTTCATTTTATGTATTATAATTTCTGCCGGATTCATCAATCTTTAAGAATAACTCCCGCAATGGCGGCTGGCGTAACTGATCGGATTTGGGATATTAAAGATATTCTTGATCTTACTAAATAGTGCTTGACTTCTATGAAAAGGATGATAATAATTACTGTAGTAATCCCGTAGGGTACGTCCCTACGCTAGCCCATAGGCCCTCGGGTTTATGGGCTTCAATTTTTATGTATAAATTATCCCAAGTCACAGCTTTTATTGACGGATTTAACCTCTACCATTCCTTAGTGGACCTTGGGCCAGAAAATAATCATTTAAAATGGCTTAACCTTTGGACATTATCTCAGCGATATGCCTGCATGGAAGGACAAAAATTAACAAGAGTTCTTTATTTTTCAGCCTATGCAACATGGCTACCTGGCCCTTATTATAGGCACAGAGCATTTGTTAAAGCGCTTCAAACGCAAAGTGTTGAATTTGTACCAGGGCGTTTTAAAGAAAAAGAAAGATCCTGCAAAAATTGTTGCAAGACATGGATTGGGCATGAAGAGAAAGAAACAGACGTCAATATTGCTATACATATGTTAGATGAAGCCTATCTTGATACATTCGACCATGCTTTGTTGTTCTCAGCAGATTCAGATCTTTCACCGGTTGTCCGTATTTTAAAAACAAGATTCCCAAAAAAGCAAATCTTTATTATCACGCCTCCACGCTATGAACATTCGAAAGAATTAATAAAGGCCAGTGGAGGCTATAACTTTTCACGCAAGATAAAAGTGAGTCATCTTGAAAATTGCCTTCTACCTGCCACGCTCTCAGGCAAAGACGGAACATTAATTCAAAGACCACCTGAATACAACCCACCTCAAAATAATTCTTAGGGCTTGCGCTTTGACCAATTTTCAAACTGACCCACTACCCAAGGACCAATTTTCTCTTCAAAAATAGGATGCCTGTGTTATACTGGTGTAATCGGACTAAAGGCCATGATGGATCTCTTTGAGAGACGCATCCTGACGATAAGCGAGCTCACCGCGGGGATCAAAGACCTGCTGGAGTCCACCTTCGACGAGGTATGGGTGGAGGGAGAGATCTCCAATCTGCGGCGGCCCCCCTCCGGCCACCTCTATTTTACCCTGAAGGATGAGAATAGCCAGATCAGGGGGGTGCTCTTCAAGCAGCAGTCGCGGTATCTGCGCTTTGAGCTGGAGGACGGCCAGCACGTGATCTGCTGGGGAAGGGTGGGGATCTACGAGAAGCGTGGTGAGTACCAGCTCATCCTTGATTATGTAGAACCCAGGGGAATCGGATCCCTGCAGCTCGCCTTTGAGCAGCTCAAGCAGCGGCTGGTTGAAGAAGGACTCTTTGACAAGGCCAGAAAACGCCCGTTGCCCCTGGTACCCAAGCGAATCGGGATCGTCACCTCCCCGACAGGGGCAGTCATCCAGGATATGCTGCACATCCTGCGCAGGAGGTTTGAGAACATCGAGGTAGTCCTCTACCCGGTGAAGGTCCAGGGCGAGGGGGCGGCTCAGGAGATAGCCCAGGGGATCGCCTACCTCGGCGCGCAGGGGGAGGTGGATGTCATCATCGTGGGCAGGGGAGGGGGGTCGTTGGAAGACCTGTGGGCATTTAACGAGGAGGCCGTAGCCCGGGCCATCTTCGCCTGCCCGATCCCGGTGATCTCGGCGGTGGGGCATGAGACGGACTTCACCATTGCCGACTTTGTGGCTGATGTGCGCGCATCTACCCCTTCGGCAGCGGCCGAGCTCGTGGTGCAGCAGAAGCGGGACCTCGTCAGGTCGATTGAAGTGTTGAGGCAGCGGATGGCAAGGGGGATGGATCGTCTCCTGGTTCGCAGTCGGGAACAGGTCATGGGAGCACAGGGGAGTATCAGGGACCCCCGTCGCAGGATAGAGGAACTCAGGCTGAGGCTCGATGAGCAGTGGGGCAGGCTTGCCCAGGCAACCCTCAGGACCTGGCGTGAGAACAAGGAACGGGCGGAGCGGGTCTTGCGGCTCCTCTTCGCCCAGGACCCCTGCTATGCGATCCGGTCCTTTCGGGAGGGGATCGCCCAATTGACCAAGGCGTTAAGGGTGGGTATGGCAACCGTCTTGGCATCCAAGCGAAAGGCATGGGAAAAGGAGCTAGCCAGGCTCGACGCCTTGAGCCCTTTGGCAATCTTAAGCCGGGGATACAGCATCACCAGGCGCCTGCCTGACAATCTCATCCTCAGGGCAGCCGATGAGGTGGAGATGAAGGATCAGGTGGCGGTGCGGCTCTCTCGCGGTGAACTCATCTGTCGGGTGGAGGGGAAGGGATGAAGGCATTTTGGTGGATATCGATCTTCCTCCTCGTAGCCTTCCCCTGCCGTGGAGGAGATTTGGCTAAGGTCAGCTGGTCCCCCCAGGATGTGAAGCAGGGGGATGTCCTCGCGGTGATGGTGAAACCGAAGGCAACGGCTGTCTCTGTCGCGGGTGATTGGGCAGGGACCGCCATCTACTTCTATAAACAGGAAAAAGGGGTTTTCTCCGGCATCGTGGGGGTGGACCTGACAACCCCGCCGGGCCCGCATCTACTCAGGGTGGAGGTCAAGGACCGTCAGGGTAGGTCCTCTGAGCAGGTCTTTGAGGTGCAGGTGGAGGCAGGGGTGTTCGATGTCCAGCGCCTAACGCTCCCTCCGGAGATGGTTGATTTGAAAGGGGAGGCCTTAAGAAGGGTCCTGGCGGAGAATAAGCGGCTCATGGCGATCTTCAACCAGGTCAGACCCGAACGGTTGTGGCGCCTTCCTTTTGTCAGGCCCGTGGACGGACCGATAACGAGCCCTTTTGGCCTGCGCAGGATCATTAATGGGCAGGACCGCTCCCCGCACAACGGGGTGGACATCGGGGCTCCCGTGGGAACCGAGGTGGGCGCCTGCAACTCGGGTTTGGTAGTCTTTGCCCAGGAGTTGTACTTGAGCGGGAAGGCCATTATAATAGATCATGGCTTCGGTCTCTATTCCATGTACTTCCACTTGTCAGAGATGCGGGTCAAAGAAGGGGATATGGTGACTATCGGTAACTGCATCGGCCTGGTGGGGGCCACCGGCCGTGTCACCGGGCCGCACCTGCACTGGGGCATCAGGTTGCTCAAAGCACGGGTCGATCCCTCTGCACTCTTGAGGGCTGTTCTTCCGGAGAATAAGGAAAAGGGATATGAAGAAAGAGAAGGCCTTTGAGGAGGCGCTGCGTGAGTTGGAGGAGATCGTGAATCGCCTCGAACAGGGGGAAATCCCCCTGGAGGAGGCCCTCCAGCTCTTTGAGCAAGGGGTAAAGCTCTCCCGCTCATGCCACACCAAGCTCGATGAGGCGCAGAAGCGGGTGGAAATACTCCTCAAGGACGAGGGCGGAAAGATGACGGCACAGCCATTTAAGATGGAGGAAGGTGAAGAGGATGGCTGAGCAGCAGAAGGGGCACAAGCGGGTCCTCGACGGCATCGATTCGCCGGCCGATCTGCGGCACTTGGAGCGCAACAACCTCTCCCGCCTGGCTGAGGAGATCAGGGAGGAGATCATCTCCACCTGTTCCCAGGTGGGAGGGCATGTAGCCCCGAGCCTCGGCGTGGTGGAGTTGACGCTGGCCCTGCATTATGTCTTCGATACCCCCCGGGACAAACTCATTTGGGACGTGGGGCACCAGGCCTATGCCCATAAATTGATCACCGGCAGGAGGAAGCAGTTCAAGACCCTGAGGCAGGAAGGGGGGATCAGCGGCTTTCCCAAGCGGGAGGAGAGCATCTATGATACCTTCGGGTCAGGCCACAGCGGCACCTCTATCTCGGCGGCCTTGGGTATGGCCGAGGCCCGTGACCTGCGTGGCGACGACCACAAGGTGGTAGCAATCATCGGGGATGGCGGATTGACAGCGGGCATGGCCTTTGAGGCCCTCAACTGTGCCGGGGAGCAGAAACGGGATCTCATCGTCGTGGTGAATGACAATGAGATGTCCATCTCAAAGAGTGTCGGGGCCGTATCCGCCTACCTCAACAGGATCATGACGGGTCACCGTATCAACCGCTTTCGGGAGGACATCAAAAAATTTCTGCAGGAGATACCCGGCATCGGCACCTCCGTCCTAAAATTTGTCAAACAGGGCGAGGAGTCCTTAAAGGGGCTAATGGTGCCCGGTATACTCTTTGAGGAACTCGGCTTTCAGTATTTCGGCCCTCTCGAGGGGCATCACCTCGATCATCTCATCGAGACCTTGCGGAATGTCAAGAAGCTCAAGGGGCCGATCCTCATCCATGTGCTTACCAAAAAGGGAAAAGGCTATCCCCCTGCCGAAAAAAACCCGGACATATATCACGGGGTGGGGCAATTTGAGCGGGCGACGGGGAAGATATACACCAACTCCTCCCCGCCGACGTACACCGAGATCTTCGGTAGGACCTTGGTGGAGCTGGCTCGCGAGGATGAGCGGGTGGTAGCCATTACCGCTGCCATGCCTTTAGGTACGGGCCTTGTTGAATTCGCCGAGCGGTTTCCCAAGCGTTTTTATGACATCGGCATCGCCGAGCAGCACGGCGTGACCTTCGCCGCGGGATTGGCTTTGGAGGGGCTGCGCCCGGTGGTGGCTATCTATTCCACCTTCCTACAGCGGGCCTATGACCAGATCGTCCAAGACGTCTGCCTCCAGCGAATTCCCGTGGTATTTGCCATGGACCGGGGGGGGATTGTGGGCGAGGATGGTCCCACGCATCAAGGCCTCTTCGACTTCTCGTATCTGCGCCATATCCCCGGGATGATCCTCATGGCGCCCAAGGATGAAAATGAGCTGCGCCGGATCTTAGCTACTGCCATCCAGTATGAAGATGGTCCGATCGCCTTTCGGTATCCGCGGGGCAGCGGGTACGGCGTGCCTCTGGATAAGAAGATCAAACCCCTGGAGATCGGCAAAGGGGAGGTTTTGCGTGCGGGTGCGGATGTCCTCATCCTGGCCATCGGCTCAACTGTCTATCCCACCATCCAGGCAGCGGCCCTGCTCGAGAAGGAGGGGATCGGGGTTACCGTGGTCAACAGCAGGTTTGTGGTCCCCCTCGATGAGGAGCTGATCGATGATCTGGCAAGGAAGCACCGAGTCCTGATGACTGTCGAGGAGAATGTGGTGAGCGGCGGTTTCGGCAGCGCTGTCTTGGAGTTTCTCCATACCAGGGGGTGCTCCCCTCCTCGTGTCCACTGTCTGGGAATACCGGCGCGCTTTGTGGAACACAGCCCGCAGGCCGTATTGCGGCGGAAGTACCGCCTTGACGCGGAGGGGATCGCCCAGGAGGTGAAGTCGGCCTTGCATCATGGGAAAGGAGCGGCTCGATAAGGTGTTGGTGGCGCGGGGGTTGGCGCCGAGCAGGGAGCAGGCGCGCTCGCTGCTCTTGGCAGGCGCCGTCTTGGTCGATGGGCAGCCCCAGGCAAAGGCGGGGACCCTGATCCGCCCTGAGGCAACGATTCGCCTCACCCATGACCCCCAGCCGTACGTCAGCCGCGGCGGGCTCAAGTTGGAGCGGGCCCTCGATTTTTTCCACATCGATCCTCGGGGAAAGGCCGTCATGGACGTGGGGGCCTCTACCGGCGGGTTCACCGACTGCCTGCTGCAGCGGGGCGCGCGGCGGATCTATGCCGTCGATGTGGGATACGGGCAACTGGCCTGGAAGCTCCAGCAGGACCCCCGGGTGGTCAACCTGCAGCGTCGCAACATCCGCTACCTGAGTTGGGAGGAGGTAGGGGAAAAGGTGGATCTGGCCGTCGTCGATGCCTCCTTTATCTCCCTGGAATTGGTCATACCCCCCACCCTCGCCTTTCTCAAGGAGGGGGGAGGGCTGTTGACCTTGGTAAAGCCTCAGTTTGAGGTGGGAAGGGGGGAGGTGGGCAAAGGAGGGGTCGTGCGCGAGCCGGAGAAGCACCGGCTGGTCGTGGAGCGGATCGTACGGTTCGCCGAATGCCAAGGCTTGATACCCCACGGGGTCACGGAGTCCCCCATCCAAGGCCCCAAGGGGAACAGGGAATTTTTTCTCTACTGTGAGCGCCCCCATGGGAAGGATAGGGGTACCGAAGCCGGTTAAGCTGATCATGAGCTTGATCACCTCCGATGACCATCTCTTCAATGAGGTCTTAGAGGTGTTGGCGGGCAGATATGGCGGGGTTGATTTCGAGAGTGATTGCCTGCCCTTTGATTGCACGGATTACTATACCCCGGAGATGGGAAAGGGGTTGTTGCGGCGTTTTGTCGCCTTTCGTCCCCTCATCTCCCGGGATGCCTTGGTGAGGATCAAGCGAGAGACCAATGAGATAGAGGAAGAATTCGGGCGTCAGGGAAAGAGGAGGGTCAATATCGATCCCGGGTATATCTGTGCAGAACACTTGATCTTGGCCACGACGAAGGGGTATACTCACCGTCCTTACCTGGGAGAAGGGATCCACGCAGACCTCACCCTGATCTATTGCTCTGGGGAGCTCCGACCCCTGGAGTGGACGTACCCGGACTATGCCTCGCCGCAGATCAGGGAGATCATGCAGGGGATAAGGAAGCGTTATCTGCAGGAACTCAAGGAGGGTGGAGGATGATAAAGAGCATGACCGGATATGGTGTGGCGGAGCAAGAGCTCCCCTTGGGAAAGGTTGCGGTGGAGGTGCGGTCCCTCAACCATAAATATTTGGATGTCTCCCTCAGGCTCCCGCGGGGCTTCTTTACCCTTGAGCCTAAGGTTCGCGACATCGTGAAGAAGGGGGTGTCCCGTGGTCGGGTTGACCTTTTCATGCGGATCGACCCGTCTGCATCAACCGTCCCCCGGTACCACCTGGAGGCAGATACGCGCTTGGCTGAGGAATATATCCACCTCTTGGACTCGATCAGGGAGAAGTTCGGCCTCAAGGGAGAGGTGACCTTGGATCACATCGCAGCGGTGAGGGAGATCGTGCCCTTCCTCGAGGTGAAGGAGGACACAGAACTCTATTGGGAAGAGATCTCCTCAGTAACGGAACAGGCATTGAGGGCCTTGGATGATTCCAGGCGGAAAGAGGGAGAGGCCCTGGCGGCGGACCTGCTGGGAAGACTGGGGGAGGCTCGTAGGCTGATGGAGGAGATCAAGGACAAGGCCCCCCTTGTGGTCGACGCCTATCGGGAGCGTTTGCGCGAGCGGGTGCAAGCCCTCTTGGAAGGGGGCGACTTCGATGAGCGCAGATTTCATCAGGAGGTGGCCTATCTTGCCGAGCGATCCGATGTCTCGGAGGAAGTGATCAGGATGGAGAGCCACCTGCGTCAGTTTGAATCTAAGCTCGCGGAAGAGGGGCCGGCTGGCAGGGGGTTGGATTTTATCCTCCAGGAGATGAACAGGGAGGTGAACACCATTGGGGCGAAGGCAACCGATATCGATATCGCCCACAGGGTGATAGAGCTCAAAGGTGAGCTGGAGAGGATGCGGGAACAGGTGCAAAATATTGAATGAAAGGGAGTAAGATGAAGGCAAAAATTTTGAATCTCGGTTTTGGCAACGCTGTGGTCGCCTCGCGCGTTGTCGCTATCGTCAGCCCCAACTCGGCTCCCATGAGGAGGTTGAAGGAGCATGCCAAGGATCTCGGCAAGTTGATTGATGCATCCCAGGGGCGCAGGACCAGAGCTCTTGTCGTCACCGATAGCGATCACGTGATCTTGTCGGGGATCCAACCCGATACCCTGGCACAACGGTTGGCCGCCGGCGCGGACAGAGAATAGGGTCGGGCAAAGGGGCAAGACATGGCAAGCGGAGCGAGAGGGGTACTCTTTGTCGTCTCAGCCCCTTCAGGGGCCGGGAAGACGACCATCGTGCGCAAGGTCATCTCCCAGCTTCCGGGGGTGAGCCTGTCAATTTCATGCACCACGAGGGCGCCTCGGCCGAGCGAACAGGAAGGGGTCGATTACTTTTTTATCACCCGCGAAGAGTTCAGCGCCATGGAGCAGGCGGGAAGATTCATTGAGTGGGCCCAGGTGCACGGGGATCTTTACGGCACCCCGCGGGCCAACCTGGAAAAGCTCCAGGACGGGGAGAACCTCGTCTTGGAGATCGATACACAGGGGGCGAGAAAGATCCGTAAGGTGTTCAGCGATGGAGTACTCGTCTTCATCCTCCCTCCCTCCTTCGATGTCTTAAAAGGGAGGTTGCAATCAAGGGGAGGCGATTCCGAGGAGGCGATTCAGGCCCGCCTACACAATGCCAAAGAGGAACTTGATCAAATGGCCTGGTACGATTATATTGTAGTCAACAAAGAGATCGAGGAGGCGACGAGGCAGTTGGCTTCCATCATCATAGCTGAACAATGCAAGACCGCCAGGGTATTAACGAAGGGATAGGAGGAGAACGCTATGGCACGGATAACGGTTGAGGACTGTCTGCGACGGGTGGAAAGCCGCTTTTCATTGGTTGTCCTGGCTGTCAAACGGGTCAAGATGCTCATCAAGGGGGCGCCCCCCTTGGTGAATACCGATAACAAATCTATTGTCAACGCCTTGAGGGAGATAGCTGCTGGGAAGGTCTCGTATGCGTACGAACCCGACGAGAGGGCGGCGGCGGTGGAGAGCCCCCGGGTAAGGTTTGTGGAGAAAGAAGAGCAGGGAACCAAGGAGGATGCCGACTGAGTATTGAGGCATCCTCACCCCTTTTTCCAATTTAGCCGTAAGGAGGGAAAAACGATGGGAGTCAAGATAGGGATTAACGGCTTTGGCAGGATAGGCAGGGTCATCGTGAGGGCCGCCCAGCGACTTGGAGCTGATGTGGATTTTGTTGCGGTCAACGATCTCACGGATGCACAGACCCTCGCCCATTTGCTCAAGTATGATTCGGTGCATGGCCATTTCCCCGGCGAGGTGCAGGCGAAGGGGGATCTCATCCTCGTCAACGGGAAGCAGATCAAGGTGACGGCCATCAAAGATCCTGCCCAGCTCCCCTGGAAGGACCTGGGGGTGGAGGTCGTCATGGAATGCACGGGGCTGTTCCAGGAAAAGGAAAAGGCCGCCAAACACCTCGAGGCAGGGGCAAAGAAAGTGATCATCTCCTCGCCTGCCAAGGGACCGGATATCACCATCGTCATGGGGGTCAACCAAAAGGCGTATGATCCGAGCAAACACCACATTATCTCCAATGCCTCCTGTACCACCAATTGCCTTGCCCCGGTTGCCAAGGTGCTCCTTGATAACTTCGGGATAAAGCGAGGATTGATGACCACCATCCATGCCTATACCAACGACCAGAGCATCTTGGACCTTCCCCATAAGGACCTGCGCAGGGCCAGGGCTGCTGCCCTCTCCATGATACCCACCACCACCGGGGCGGCGACGGCGGTGGCATTGGTCTTGCCCCAGCTCAAGGGGAAGCTGGATGGGCTGGCTATCAGGGTCCCTACCCCCAACGTCTCGATCGTCGATCTGGTGGTTGAGGTGGAGAAGGAGACGAGTGTCGACGGGGTAAACGCCGCCCTCAAGAAGGCCTCGACAGGGGAGCTGAAGGGCATACTCGGTTATTCGGAGAAACCCCTCGTGTCGGTGGATTTTAACGGGAACGAACTCTCCTCCATCGTGGATGCCCTCACCACCACGGTTATCGAGGGGCGGATGGTAAAGGTCCTGGCCTGGTACGATAATGAGATGGGGTATTCCGCCAGGATGGTGGACGTGGCAAGATTCATCTCAGCGTAATTTTCCATGTCGTTGCGTCACCCAAGAATCCCGCCAATGGCGGGGAAAATAGCATGTACCCCCTCTCCCGCTGGCGGGAGAGGGCAGGGGTGAGGCCGAAGGTGGCCCTTTGGCCAGATCCCGAAGCGGGAATGGCGACACATCCCGTATTCTCTGATTTATGCAAAGCGGAGCGGGATTAATCCTCTCCCTCCGCGCCACAAAAACGGCGGGATCTTCGACAGGGGAGAAGAAATAATAATTTTCTAGATAATTGAAGTTGCCGAAAGGGATTGATGCAGTGGCCATCAAGTGCATCGATGAGATCGAGATAGCGGGTAAAAGGCTCTTTATCCGGGTCGACTTTAATGTGCCGCTGGGGGACGGCAATCAAGTGAAGGACGCGACGAAGATCGTTGCCGCCCTCCCTACCATCCGGTATGCTGTGGAGAAAGGGGCCACGGTAATACTAGCTTCCCACCTTGGGCGACCCAAGGGCACGGTAATGCCTGAGTTGAGCCTTGCCCCCATCGCCCGCCGGCTCTCGGAACTCCTGGGCAAGGAGGTAGTGATGGCCCCTGACTGTGTCGGAGAGGCAGTAAGATCCCTCGTTACGAAGATGAAGCAGGGTGAGGTCCTGCTATTGGAAAACCTCAGGTTCCACGCCGAGGAGACGGACAACGATCAGGGGTTCTCCAAGCAATTGGCAGGGCTTGCCGATATCTATGTCAGCGACGCCTTCGGCGCTGCCCACCGAGCCCATGCCTCCACCGAGGGGATCGCCCATCACCTGGAGGTGGCGGTCTGCGGGTTTCTCATGAAGAAGGAGATAGAGTATTTGGTCAATGTCCTGGCTTCACCTAAACGCCCTTTTGTCGCCATCTTGGGTGGGGCTAAGGTCTCAGATAAGATCGGGGTGGTCAAGAACCTGATGGGCAAGGTCGATACCATCCTCATCGGCGGCGGCATGGCCTATACCTTCTTGAGAGCGCGGGGGTATGAGGTGGGCAGGTCGCTGGTGGAGGATGATAAGGTGCCGTTGGCCAAGGGGATCCTGAAGGAGGCCCAAGAACGCCAGGTGGATCTCCGCCTGCCCCTGGACCTTGTGGTGGCCAAGGATTTTACCCCTGATGCCGAGCATAAGGTGGTGGCCATACAGGAGATCCCCGCCGGCTGGACCGCCATGGGCATCGGCCCCAAGACCGTCGAGGCCTTCGCCGCGGTGATCAAGGGTGCGCGGACTATTGTATGGAATGGCCCTCTGGGGGTCTTTGAGATGGAGGCCTTTGCCAAGGGCAACGAGGAGGTGGCCAAGGCGGTGGTCGCATCGGGCGCCCTCAGCATCGTGGGGGGCGGGGACTCCATCGCGGCCCTCAATGCCTTGGGCTTGGCCGATAAAATAACCCATATCTCCACAGGGGGCGGGGCTACCCTGGAGCTATTGGAGGGGAAGACCCTTCCGGGCGTAGCCGTCCTGGACCGATAGCTTAAAGGAGTTTATGATGCGTACGCCCATCATGGCGGGAAACTGGAAGATGTACAAGACGGCGAGGGAGGCTGTCGATTTCGTGGCCCGCTTACAAAAGGAGCTGGGGAATTGGGATGAGACCGAGGCCGTAGTGGCCCCCTCCTTTGTCGCCCTGGCATTGGTCGCTGAACGCCTGAAGGGGACCAAGATCGCCGTGGCTGCCCAGGACTGCTTTTGGGAGGAGCAAGGGGCCTATACCGGTGAGGTATCAGTTCCTATGTTGCGAGATGCGGGGTGCCGCTATGTGATCATCGGCCACTCCGAACGCAGGGCCTATTTCGGCGAGGGTGATGAGCAGGTGAACAAGAAGGTGCGGGCGGTCCTCGCCCATGGTCTGCGCCCCATCATCTGCGTGGGGGAGTCCCTGGAGCAGCGGGATAAAGGGGATACTGAGACGGTAGTGGAAAGACAGGTGAAGGAAGGCATGAAGGGACTGGGAGAAGCCGCAACCCAGGCCATGGTGGTCGCCTACGAACCCATCTGGGCCATCGGGACGGGCAAGACGGCCTCCCCGGGGCAGGCCCAGGAGGTGCACGCCTTTATCAGGAAACTCTTGTCAGACATCTTCGGCCCCGAGGGGGCTGAGGCGATCCGGATCCAATATGGGGGGAGTGTCAAACCGGACAATGTCGACGAATTGATGGCCCAGCCCGACATCGATGGTGCCTTGGTGGGAGGGGGCAGCCTCGAGGTCGAATCTTTTGCCAGGATCGTGAGATTTAAGAGGAAATAGGAGGTGATCACATGTGGGGAATCCTTATAGTCGTACACGTCCTTGTCAGCGTGCTGATGATCATGATCATCCTGTTGCAGACAGGGAAGGGGGCTGAGATAGGGGCTGCCTTTGGAGGCGGTTACAGCCAGACCCTCTTTGGGAGTTCAGGGCCTGTCGGCTTCTTAAACAAGCTCACCACCGTGGTGGCCATCTTTTTTATGCTGACGTCACTCTTGTTGGCCGTTTGGGCTGGCCGTACCCCTACCAAGCCGTTGGGGTCCGGTGTGCCGCAGCAGCAGGAGGCACCGGTTGTCCCCGGCCCGTTTCCAGGGGGCGACTAAAAAGGGTTTGTCAAGCAAGGCCCTTTTGGATATAATGGGCCCTGAGAATGTGCCGAAGTGGTGGAATTTGGTAGACACGCCATCTTGAGGGGGTGGTGGGTAATCCCCGTGCGGGTTCAAATCCCGCCTTCGGCACCATATACGGATGGAAAAGAGGAGATGTCAGATCATCTCCTCTTTTTTTTATGGTTCCATTCAGTGAGGAAGACTATCGCCTTTAAGCGACGCAGACAAACTATAGGGTTCAATCCCGCCCAAAGGCGGGACGCCATTGGCGGAGTAGTTTACTGAAGTCTGACGAAGACAGACCCGCGGCTCATTATTGACAGGAAAGAGGATTAGCCTATAGAATGCAAAGGCACATGAGCATGGGTTGGGGCAATGGAGCGAAAACGGCTGTTTGGGGTGTGTGGATCAGGGAGGCAGATGGGGTGATCCAACAGGGGATCGTATGATGGTCCGTTAAAGGGGAAGAAATGCGATATTCTCAGTTGCTATTGCCTACCTTGAGAGAAGAGCCGGCTGATGCAGAGGTAGTAAGCCACAAGCTGATGCTGCGCGCCGGCATGATCAGAAAGTTGGCTGCAGGCATCTATACGATGCTCCCCCTGGGGGTGCGGGTCATGCAGAAGGTCGAGCGCATCATCAGGGAGGAGATGGACAGGGCCGGGGCTCAGGAGGTGGTGATGCCATGTCTCCTGCCGGCGGATCTCTGGATAGAGAGCGGCCGCTGGGACCAATACGGCAAGGAACTGCTCAGGATAAAGGATAGACACGACCGGGACTATTGTCTCGGCCCCACCCACGAGGAGGTGGTCACCGATCTTGCCCGGCGCGAGATCCGATCGTATCGCCAACTCCCCATCAACCTCTACCAGATCCAGACTAAGTTCAGGGATGAGGTGAGACCGCGGTTTGGGGTGATGCGCGCCCGGGAGTTTGTCATGAAGGATGCCTATAGTTTCGACGCCGATGAGGCGGGCGCGGAGCGAAGCTACGAGCGGATGTACGATGCCTATATGAGGATATTCCAACGCTGCGGGCTGCGATTCAGGGCCGTGGAGGCGGATACCGGTCTCATCGGGGGGAGGTTCTCGCATGAGTTCATGGTCTTGGCCGATACCGGCGAGGATGCCATCGTGAGCTGTGAGACGTGCGCGTATGCGGCCAACCTCGAGCGGGCTGAGGTGGGTCGGATCGCCGAAGCAGCGCACGAGGAGATGAAAAAGCTCACGCGGGTACAGACCCCCGACAAGAGGAGCGTAGAGGAGGTGACTACATGCCTCGGCGTGCCTGCACAGAGGTTGGTCAAGACCATCATCTTTGAGACGGACCAGGGACCGGTGGCTATCCTGGTCAGGGGCGATCATGAGATCAATGAGGCGAAGTTACGCCGGCACCTTGGGGCAACACAGCTCGAGATGGCCCGGGATCAGGTAGTTGCTGCTGTGACCCATGCGCCTATAGGATTTGCCGGGCCGGTGGGACTCGATCTCAGGATCATCGCCGACAATGCCCTGGAGGGGATGAGGAACATGGTGGTTGGCGCCAATGAGGCCGATGCCCACTTCGTCAACGTCAATTCAGGGCGGGATTTTCGTGTTGACGAGTTTTCCGACATCCGTCTGGCACAAGAGGGGGACCCCTGCCCACGGTGTCCGGGGAGGTTGCAGATCTCCCGGGGGATCGAGGTGGGGCACATCTTTAAGCTGGGCACCAAATACAGCGAGGCCTTTGGGGCTACCTATCTCGACCTCGAGGGGAAGGAGCGGAGCCTCGTCATGGGATGTTACGGCATCGGTGTGGGCCGGACTGCGGCTGCTGCCATCGAGCAGAACCACGACGATGACGGCATCATCTTTCCCCTTGCCATCGCCCCCTTTCATGTTCTGATCTTGCCCGTCAACAACAAAGATGCCGAGATCATGGGGGCGGCAGAAGACCTCTACCGGAGCCTCTCGGGGAAAGGGGCAGAGGTCCTTTTGGACGACAGGGATGAGCGGCCAGGGGTAAAATTTAAGGACGCCGACATCATCGGGATCCCCCTGCGCCTGACAGTAGGGGAGAAGAACCTGAAGCAAGGAAAGGTGGAGATCAAGGCGCGGAGGTCCGGTGAGATCACGTTAGTAGATCTCAAGGAGGCGCCGGAGCGGATCATGGCGATGATCTGTGCCGAGGCATGAAGATCTATTCCCTTGGCACAGGCACCGCGCTGGTGAGGGATTTATGAGATTATGGAAGGGAAGAGGGGAGGGTGAAGGTGGACGCGTTGGGCGATTGGCGGCGCACACATACCTGTGGTGATCTGCGGAAGGCGGATGTCGGCAGCCGGGTCGTCGTGATGGGCTGGGTTCAAACCCGGCGGGATCACGGCGGGTTGATCTTTGTGGATCTGCGGGACAGGTATGGGGTGACCCAGGTGGTCTTTAATCCCGAGAGAGCCCCCCAGGTCCATGAGAAGGCCCATTCCCTGCGCAGCGAGTACGTCATCGCGGTTCAGGGAGGGGTGGAGAAGCGGCCGAAGGACATGGAAAATCCCCGCATTGCCACAGGGGAGATAGAGGTGGCGGTTGATGGATTAAAGATTCTCAACGAATCACGGACACCCTATTTTCCCATTGAGGACGAGGCCGAGGTGGCGGAAAACGTCAGGCTCAGATACCGGTATCTGGACCTGCGCAGGAAGCGGATGCAGGAGAACCTGCTCCTGAGGCACCGAGCGGCTAAGGCTGTCAGGGGCTACTTTTCTTCCCACGGCTTTGTGGAGATCGAGACCCCCATGCTCACCCGCAGCACCCCCGAGGGGGCCAGGGACTATCTCGTCCCGAGCCGCATGAATCCGGGCAGCTTCTATGCCCTTCCCCAGTCACCGCAACTCTTTAAACAACTCTTGATGATCTCTGGCTTCGACCGCTATTTTCAGATCGTCAAGTGTTTCCGGGACGAGGACCTGAGGGCTGATCGCCAGCCGGAGTTCACCCAGATCGATGCGGAGATGTCCTTTGTCGGCCCCGAGGATATTCAGGAGTGCATGGAGGGGATGCTGGAGGCCGTCTTCGGTGAGATCCTGGGGGTTCAACTCACCAGACCCTTTCCCAGGATGAGCTATCAGGAGGCGATGGCCAAGTACGGCTCAGATCGTCCTGACCTGCGCTTTGGAATGGAGTTGGTCGATGTGACCGATGCCGTCTCCCAATCGAATTTTCAGGTCTTCACCCAGGCGATAGCAGGGGGAGGGATCGTCAAGGGGATCAATCTGCGGGGGGGCGGGGGGCGCTCACGCAAAGAGATCGAGGAGCTGGTCGGGACGGCTCAGTCCTATGGGGCGGGGGGGTTGGCCTGGCTGAAGGTGGAGGCCGCGGGGTTTCAATCACCCATTGCCAAATTCTTCCGCCGCGAAGACCTCCAGGAGATAGCTGCCCGGATGGAGGGGAGGCCCGGCGACCTCCTCCTCTTTGTCGCCGATAAAGCCCGGATTGTCCATGAGGTCTTGGGTCAGCTGCGCCTCCGCCTGGCTCAGGAAGAGGGATTGATCAAGCAGGGAGTCTATCAGTTCCTTTGGGTGGTTGATTTCCCCTTGCTGGAGTATGACGCGGAGCAGAAAAGATATGTAGCCATGCATCACCCCTTCACCGCCCCGCGGGATGAGGATTGGGCAAGACTCAAAGATGCTCCTTTGGAGGTCAGGGCTCAGGCCTATGATATCGTGCTCAACGGCGCGGAGATCGGAGGAGGAAGCATCAGGAACCATCAAGGGGCAATACAGAGGCAGCTCTTCGAGATCTTGGGTATCGGGAAAGAGGAGGCCGAGGCAAAGTTTGGGTTCCTCCTGGAGGCCCTCGATTACGGCGCTCCGCCCCATGGGGGGATTGCCTTCGGGTTCGATAGACTGGTGATGCTACTGTGCGGCGCCGAGTCCATCAGGGAGGTTATCCCCTTTCCCAAGACCCAAAAGGCCACCTGCCTCCTTACCGGCTCCCCTGCACCGGTGGATCTACGACAGTTAAAGGAACTGTATTTAAAGGTGGATATCTAAACTCTTCGAGATCAGCCCTGCTTACTAATCCTCAATAAGAGCTCATCCTTGGGGCGGATGACGTTCCCCCGGAGGTTGTTCCAGCGTCGGATATCCTCGATCCTGAGATTATACAGGAGGGCTATGTCCCAGAGGGTATCCCCATCCTTAACCACATAGCGGATCTCCTTGAACGGACCACGAACCTCTGCAACCACCACCCGCTTTGGGGCTCTGGCCCTCTTTTTGGTTATCCTGGTCTCTATCCCCCTCTCGTCGCGTGCTAGGGCCCTGTCCGCAGGTATGGGGATGATGATGGAGGACCCTGTGCGGAGCTGTCTCGGTGATTTGAGGTTGTTCAGCTGCATGATAGGTTCCTTCTTTATCCCGTATCGACTGGCGATGGTGGAGAGGGTTTCCCCTGACCGCACCTGATGTTGCCGGAAGGTGATCCGCTCCGAGGGGTCGAGCTGGGAGAAGTTTTTTAAAAAAGTCTCCCGAGTCCCCTCGGGTATCTTGACCTGGTAGTCCGGGCGAAGGGGCGGGGTACACCACATCTTCAGCTCAGGGTTGAGTGCCTTGATGATCTCATAATCCACCTCACAGCAGCGGGCAATCACCTTGAGGTCCGTGGCATCGGATATCTCTACCTTTTCATAGCGGATGGGTTCGTCGTACACTATATCGGTAAAGCCGTATTTCTCAGGTTCCTTGGCAATGAGGGCGGCAGCGATCATCTTGGGGACGTAATGCTTGGTTTCCCTCTTCAAGTACCTATGCTTGGTTAGTTCCCAGAAATCTTCGGTTTGATAACGCTTTATAGCCCGGGAGATCTTGCCAGCCCCAGCATTGTACCCCGCTGCTGCCAGATACCAGCAGCTGAACTGGTCGTAGAGATCTTTGAGGTGTCTGGCAGCGGCGATAGTGGACTTTTCAGGATCCCTCCGCTCATCGATCCACCAGTCGGCCTCCAGACCGTATCTCTTTCCTGTCCGCGAGATAAACTGCCACGGCCCTGAGGCCCGACGGCGGGAGTATGCCTTGGGGTTGAAGCCGCTTTCGATCAAGGCCATATACACCAGGTCCTCAGGCAGTCCGTGTTGCTTGAGAACCTCCTTCATCATGGGGATGTATCTCCCCGATCGCTGCAGCCAGAGGGCAAAGGGCTTCCGGTGGGTAGTCTGGAAGTATTCGATGAAGCGCTCGACTTGACCATTGATCACGATGGGGATATCAAAGGTAACTTCCTTCCCTTTCTCCTCCTCAGCTATCTCGATAGCGGGTGTCTTGAGTTCTTCGTCTATTTCGAGAAGAGGTGCCTTTTCTTCCTCACCTATCTCGAGAGGGGTCTTTTCCTCCTGGACAGCTGCGGTTTCTTGAGGAGGAGCTTCTTTTTTTAGCAAGGGGATGGTGCACGCAGGGATGAAGAAGAGCAAGATGCCGATGAGTGTAAGAGATCTATTCACCAATACCTCCTCTACCGTTTAGTTACGCTTGGGATAGCTTAACGGAGATGCGGATGCTTGTCAAGCATGACAAGCACCGGCGCGACGAGAGCGGGGATTATCCCTCTTTGAGCTTATACTTCTTGATCTTGTTGTAGAGGGTGACACGATCGATCCCCAATTGCTCAGCTGATTTTTGAACGTTCCAGTTATTTTCCTTGAGGACTTTTGCTATGTGTTTTTTTTCAATCGATTTTATGGTCTTATCATCTGATGGCGGCGCAGTCCCTTTTTCTTTAATGACCTGAGGTGATAGATGCAGATCCTCCGCCTTAATGAGGGTCCCCTTGGTGATGACCGTGGCGCGTTCTATCACATTCTCCAGCTCACGCACATTTCCCGGCCAGTCATATTTCATCAAGAGGTCGAGCGCCTCTTCAGCAATTCGCTCCACCTTACTTCCCATCTCTATGTTAAACTTCTCTATGAAGTGCTGGACCAGGAGGGGAATATCTTCTTTGTGCTCCCTGAGCGGGGGCAGCTCTATGGAGATGACGTTTAGGCGGTAGTAAAGGTCATCCCTGAATTTTCCTTCATCCACCGCCTTTTTCAGGTCACGGTTGGTTGCGGCGATGATGCGGACGTCGACCTTGATAGATTTTGTTCCCCCCACCCGAGTGAACTCTTTTTCTTGGAGCACCCGGAGGAGACTGAGTTGCAGCTTGGGGCTGATATCTCCGATCTCGTCGAGGAATATGGTGCCGCGGTCGGCAAGCTCAAATTTACCCTTTTTCTGTGCGATGGCGTCGGTAAAGGCCCCCTTCTCATGTCCGAACAGCTCGCTCTCGAGCAGGGTCTCGGTGAGGGCAACGCACGAGACGGGGATGAACGGACCGGCGGCCCGCAGGCTCTCATTGTGGATGGCCCGTGCCAGGAGCTCCTTCCCGGTTCCGCTTTCGCCGAGGATTAAGATGTTGGAGTTGCTCTTGGCGATAGTATGGGCGAAGTCGAAGACCTTCTGCATCGCGGCGCTCTTGCTTATCAGATCGTAAAATTGATACTGTTTCTTTAATTCCTTGCGGAGGTGGGATATCTCCTTGATCAGCGATTGGCTTTCAACCAATCTTTTGATGAGCATGGACAACTCTTCGGGGTTGAAAGGTTTGACGAGGTAGTCATAGGCCCCTATTTTCATGGCCTGCACGGCCGTGTTGACCGTCGCAAAGGCGGTGATGATGACCACCTGGGTCTCAGGCCGGGTCTCTTTGATCTTTGTCAGCAGTTCCAAGCCGTCCATCTTGGGCATCTTGAGATCGATGAGGGCGATGTCCCAGGATCGCTCCTTGAACTTCTCTAGGGCCTTAAATCCGTCCTCAGCGGCTGCTACCTGGTACCCGTCCTCCCGCAGCCAATCGAGCAGGGATCCTCTCACAATCTCTTCATCATCGACGATCAGAATATTTACCTCTGTTTTCATTCTGTAATCTCCCTGTTCCCCCTTTTTCTGATACGCGCTGTCAATTTTCCTTATTGACCCTCACACTGTTTTCAGGAGAGGGGCTTGTTTCGGTCGCCGTGACCTCCATTGGCAGCGTGATGGTAACGGTGGTTCCCTCTCCGGCCTTGCTGTCTACCTCGATGGTGCCCTGGTGTGAATTGATGATCCCATATACCACCGAGAGCCCTAACCCCGTTCCCTTCTCTTTCGAGGTAAAGAAGGGATCGAATATCTTGGACATATCCTTCTCGTCGATGCCCGCCCCATTGTCCGCAATCTCCACCCGCACCGCCTTCTTTCGCTTGTTTGACAAAGCGGTGGTGACGGTTAAGATACCTTCATTGCGCATAGCCTCACAGGCGTTGAGGATGATGTTGAGGAAGACCTGCCTCAACTGCATGGGATCGGCCATAATGGGGGGGAGTTGGTCAAACCTCTTCTTCAACGTGATCTCTTGCAGGGCTATCTGATTGGCCAGCAGAGAGAGGGCCTCCACCACCACCGCATTGATATCCACATCAGGCTTCAAGGAGGGTTCCCTCTGACGGGCAAAGTCGAGGAGGTTTCTCACAATGGTGCTGCATCTTTCCGTCTCCCTCTCCATGATCGCCAGATAGGAGCGGAATTTTTGGACCTCATCCTTCTTGAGGGCGCCATCGCCCAACTTTCTCTCGATCAGCTTGGTATAGGTCAAGATACCGTTCAGGGGGTTGTTTATCTCATGGGCGATGGTGGCGGCCAACTTCCCGATGGAAGCCAGCTTCTCCGACTGCAAGAGCTGATATTGGACTACCTTCAACTCACTAGTCCTCTTTGCTACCTTTTTCTCTAAATTGTTGATCAGGTATTTGATTTCCCCATCGGCCTTGTTGAGCCTCTGGGTCATGGTGTTGAAGGATTCGGCCAGCTGTCCGATCTCGTCCTCGGAGCGGGCAGGGATGGTATGGTCAAAGTCCCCTGCCGCCACCCTGGCTGTCCCAGCAACCAGCTCCCTGACCGGCCGATAGACCCCCCGCTGAATGAATAGCCCAATGATAAGAGAAATCGCCAAGATGGTGATGGCCGAAAACAATATAGTCTTATCCTTGATCTCCTTGATCCTCTTATCGGTAGCAGCCAGAGACAGCGAGATATCGAGCACCCCCAAGACCCTTTGATCACGGGGATGGTAATGACAAACGGCGTTATAGCAATCAGGCTCATTGTAGATAGGGGTTATCATCCCTAAAACCCGATACCCTTCGGCCTTGAAGATCCTGCTCCTCTCGGGGATGTCCAATCGCTCCAGGGGCTTATCCACGGCGTGGCATGCATAGCAGGCCTCGGCCTTTTTGTCCACCATCTGCCCCATCTCTTCCTTGTCGGAGGAGAACATGATGGCCCCCACTTTGTTGAATATGCGTATCTTTTCTATCCCCTCCTGCGCGCCGATGGTCTCGATGGAGTTGTAGAGGGCCTCCCGATAGTTGTGCAGCATATCGAACCTGAGGCCCTTTTTCACCGTGTCGCTTAATTGTTTGGCCCCCAGGATGACCTCGTCGATCAGATGGTTCCGTTGGTAGTTTAAGTTCGCGTAGGCGAAGATCCCTATCACAATGACCGTGATTGTTCCCACCCAAAAGATGAGCTTGAAACTTAAACTTCGATACCATGAAGGCTTAAGTATTACCATACGTTCACCGAGGACCTGGCTGAGGCTATCTCATGTACGGGATTCTTGCTCTCATCTTCTCGACATATCGTTACTGTTGCTGCCTCCCCTTCTTTCCTCATTCAGTCGCCCAGAGAGGAGTTTTTTTTGGTTACCGTGATCTCCGTTGGCAGCGTGATGGTAACGGTGGTTCCCTCTCCGGCCTTGCTGTCTACCTCGATGGTGCCCTGGTGTGAATTGATGATCCCATATACCACCGAGAGCCCTAACCCCGTTCCCTTCTCTTTCGAGGTAAAGAAGGGATCGAATATCTTGGACATATCCTTCGCATCGATGCCCGCCCCATTGTCCGTAATCTCCACCCGCACCGCCTTCTTTCGCTTGTTTGACAAAGCGGTGGTAACGGTTAAGATACCTCCATTGTGCATAGCCTCGCAGGCGTTGAGGATGATGTTGAGGAAGACCTGCCTCAACTGCATGGGGTCGGCCATAATGGGGGGGAGGTGGCCATAGCTCTTCTCCAACGTGATCTCTTGCAGGGCTATCTGATTGGCCAGCAGAGAGAGGGCCTCCTCCGACACTGCATTGATATCCACATCAGGCTTCAAAGAGGGTTCCCTCTGACGGGCAAAGTCGAGGAGGTTTCTCACAATGGTGCTGCATCTCTCCGTCTCCCTCTCCATGATCGCCAGATAGGAGCGGAATTTTGGGATCTCATCCTTCTTGAGGGCGCCACCGGCCAACTTTCTCTCGATCAGCTTGGTATAGGTCAAGATACCGTTCAGGGGGTTGTTTATCTCATGGGCGATGGTAGCGGCCAACTTCCCGATGGAAGCCAGCTTCTCCGACTGCAAGAGCTGATATTGGATCTCCTTGAGCCTCTGGGTCATGGTGTTGAAGGATTCGGCCAGCTGTCCGATCTCGTCCTCGGAGCGGGCAGGGATGGTATGGTCAAAGTCCCCTGCCGCCACCCTCGTTGTCCCCGCAACCAGTTCTTTGACCGGCCGGTCGACCGCCCGCTGGATGAATAGCACGATGATGGCGGAGACCGTCAGGATGGTGATGGCCATGAGCAGTATGGTTGTGCCTCTGATCTCCCGTATCCTCTTATCGGTAGCAGCCAGAGACAGCGAGATATCGAGCACCCCCAAGACCGTCTGATCGCGGGGGTGGACATGGCAGGCGGCATTATAACAATCAGGCTCGTTGTAGATGGGGTTTATTATTCCCAGGAGCCGGTATCCATCGGCCCTGAAGATCCTGCTCCTCTCGGGGATGGCCAACCTCTCCAGGGGTTTCTTCTCGGCGTGGCATGCATAGCAGGCCTCGGCATTTTTGTCCACCATCTGCCCCATCTCTTCCTTGTCGGAGGAGAACATGATGGCCCCCTCTTTGTTGAATATGCGTATCTTTTCTATCCCCTCCTGCGCGCCGATGGTCTCGATGGAGTTGTAGAGGGCCTCCCGATAGTTGTGCAGCATATCGAACCTGAGGCCCTTTTTCACCGTGTCGCTTAATTGTTTGGCCCCCAGGATACCCTCGTCAATCAGGTGTCTTCGTTGGGTATTTAAGCTGACGTAGTTGAAGACCCCTATCACGATGACCGTGATAGCCACTACCCAAAAGATGAGTTTAACACTCAGTCTTCGATACGGCATCTAATATCCTCTCAGGACAAAATATCATACTATCCCCTTAAAGTCCAGGAAATGGGCGTTGCAGCATCTACAGACGAGGTAGGAAATAAAGGCACACTATCTTCTCCTCAAGGGAATGGGGGGCTTTTACTGTGAAATCAGTCATGGGGGATACGTCACCCGCGAATCCCGCCTTGGCGGGAAAAATCCCCCTGGGATCCCCCTTTGATAAAGGGGAAAGAGCTCCTCTGGCTAAACCGAAGCCGAAGGTGGCCCTTTGGCCAGTGACCCCTTTGGCTAAAGAGCCACCTTCGGGGTCAGAGCCACCTCCGGCCTTTTGTAAAAGGAGGTGGGGAGGGATTTGGGTGGTCTATTTTCTAGGCAATGGTTTCCCTGCTGCTCATCCCAGGAGCCGGGATCCAGAGGTATACATCGGCTCATGTCAGGCGCATGACGAGCAGTACCGGAAGGATCAAACGAGCTAAAGTGTTTAAACCCTACTTTTTAACCTTCTTTTCGTGGCAATCGGTGCACCCCATCGGGCCGCTCTCCATCTTTTTGTGACAGCCCATGCACTGGCCATGATAGGCGCCCTTGAGCCCTAAATCCGGTTTTTTCTTAGCAGCGTCATAGTGATAGACGCTTATGGACTCATGGCATTCTCCACAAGCGGGGGTAGATCCTTTGGCGCTATGGTGGTGGCATTTTGCACAATTGCCGGCAATGTCGGCATGCTGTGCGTGTGTGAATTCAACTGGCCCATATACTTGCGCTATGCTGTCCAAGGTGATGGTCTCGGGTATATCTGTAGGGTATGCCACGGCAATGAATAGGAAGATGCTCACAAACAACATGCAAACCAAGATCGCTCTCGTCATTGTTTTACCTCCTTGGTGCGGACGGGTGAGTCTTTTGTCTTTTACTAAACCACGACTATAGCGTGACCTCTAACGCCTTTTTTTCTTCGTGCTTGTCCTGTTCAACGGCCCATGCAGGCGGCTTTCGGTATACCGCCATCCGATGGACGATCCACCTAAATACCCAAATATGCGCAAAGACAATGGTGAGGGCCATGACGACCTCCTGCCAGGAAGGGATGTATCGCTCGCTTAAAGGCACAAACCATTTGTAGGCAATGAAGACGTAATTACATCTGTTGATGATAATCCCGGCCATGGCGAGGATGGCGGCTATACGGATCACCTTGATATTTCTATCTCTGAAGCCCCGTAAATAAAGGATACAGGGGATGAGGGTAAGCCCAACTACCTCCGTCAGGTACCAGTAACCCATGGGAGTAGCGATCAGGGACCACTGAGCACTATGTATCAACACGAGGGTTTTTAAGAAGAGATAGACGAACATCACCGCTGCACATGTCTTTGCTAGGCCGAGGGCGATATCTTCGTAGGACCTTCGAAAGGCATCGGTGAGTTGGTAGCCGAATACCCTGGTGCTTATGGTCCCTTCAAATATGACCATAGAAAGACCTCCAAAGATACCGGAGACAAAGAACAGTACCGGGATAAACTCTGTATACCAGAGGGGATGGATGTTGGGCCTTGCCATCATAACCAGTGCCCCCAGGCCTGACTGATGGAGGGTCGAGAGCGTAATGCCGAAGATCACTGCTGCAAGGGTAAAGGAATGGAGGATCTTTCTGATCCTCTTCAATCCCAGCCACTCGGCAAAGGCCGGGGAGAATTCGAGAAATTCAGCGATCATATAGAGCAGGAAGTGCCAGGCAACGAGGAAGAGGACGGAATTAACCCCAAATTGATTGCCGATGAGCGGGTTTACAATGTTCCACCAGCGACCCAAATCAAGGAGGATCGCGCCGGCATAAAAGACATAGGCGAGGAACCCATTGAGGATCGTGGCCCGAATGATGGGGTGGTATTTCTCAGATCGGAGGATATAGACGACAAAGGTAAGGACATAGGCGCCCCCTGCAAAGGCTACCCCCACCATGACGTTAAAACCTATCCATATCCCCCACGGGAAGCCGGGGGCCTCGGCGACAACCGAACCCAACCCATAGATGAGGCGATATATGATGAGGATTATCCCGAGGGCCAATATGGGGGCGGAGATTATGTTGAAGGGCGTAAAGATTTTACCCCGCGGCTTTAATTCAGCAATAATGAAAGCTATAAAATCATTCAGCGTCCGTTTCTCTGGTGATGCTTGCTTACCCCTCATCGCGGTCTCCTTTTATGTCAGTAGTTATTAATCCTCTTCCTTCTGTGTCGCTCGGTGGACGCCGAGCAGAAAGGCAGGCCACAAGACGAAAATAATAGGAACGGCGTACAGAAAGCCCGTGCTCAATTCAGGAAGGGAGGTAGTGCCGAGGTCCGTACGAAACCCGAGCTGTTCGAAGGGCACGGCGGAAAGATACATAACGGACGTGCCGCCGACCTCGGTTTCGCCGTAAACGTGGTGGACATAGCGGTCGGGCTGCCGATAGATCCGTGCCCTGGCTTCCTCAAGGAGCTCTCTCCTGGTGCCGAAGATCAAGGCCTCTGTCGGGCAGGCCTCAACGCAGGCAGGGATCTCGCCCTTCACGAGCCTCTTGTCCCAGCAGAGGAAACACTTCCGGATACGCGGGCTCGGGCTGTGGGCCTCAAGTATCGCCTTGTCAAAAGGACACGAAAATGCACACATCTTGCAGCCCATGCAATTTTCATCCCACGTGACAGGCCCTTCCTGCCTCTTCTTCATCGCCTTCACGAGACAGGACGATACACAAGCGGCCTGATTACAATGCATGCACCGCTTCACGGCATATACGGTTCCTCTATCCGTTTTATAGCGATTGACGATTGTCCACTGAGTTTCCGTTGTGCGCCGCTCTTTTTCAAAGACAGAGTCATCATCGATATCGGGAATAGGAAGACCGTATGTCTCTGCACATGCCAGCTCGCAGCTGCGGCACCCGATACACCGGGTTGTGTCGATGAGGATGCCGAGAAACTCTTTCCCCTCTGCGCCTCCTTGGGCATTGAGTCTTCCCGGCGCCAGGATACCCCCACATGTCATCCCTGCCATTCCGATACCGAGACTTTTGAGAAATTTCCTCCTGTCCATTCGTGTTCCTCCTTACAATTTCTCGTCAAAAGCGATAAGGCTATTTTTTTTAACGATAGTTTTCACTTTTTACTCAACCATGTTCCTCGTGCACCTGGAAGCCACCTTGAACGGTCCTCATGTTACCTTAATAATCTTATCCCCTTTTTTTAAAAGGAGCCTTCTGCAAGTGGCTGAGTTGGTGCCGCATTGTATGCTATTTCCCTGGTTTAGACAAGCATTTTTTGTGCTTTTTTTCATTAGTCAGCCAATATTTGATAACAATTTTCGCAAAATATTGAGGGCAAACCTTTCAATGAAGGTTTGCCCTCATATGGTTGATATTTCACGTTACCCGTTTTACTCTTGTGTCAGAAGAAATTCGCTCGCTATCTTTTCCCATGCATCAGGAGAAAGGGCCTTGGCAATGCCTGATACGGGAAGACCACCATCCTGGGACACGACCCCGAGCTCACCTCCCATTCGCTCCCGCAGCGTATCCGCCGTCTTATCCATCCATGCCGTTGCCACCTTACCTGTGAGGAGATTCTTTACCGTCGCACGCTTGTTGTCGGGTTTGACCATCATAAGCCATCCCTTTCCATAAGGATCCTGATTGATGAGGTCGGGATTTTTTACGATGTCTTTATTCACTGCGACGACATCTCCGGTAACAGGGGAGAGCATATCGATATTCTTTTTGCCGATATCAAGCTTCCATCCCACCTCTCCCTGCTCAATTCGTGAACCAACCCTAGGAAGGTCTATCTTGTTGGACCTTCCCACGAGCTTCTGAGCAAAATCGTCCACCCCGACCTTTACCAGTTCAGCACCTTGTGGCATGAGCCAACTGTGTCCCTGGTGGTAGAACAATCCCTCTGGGAGAGAGAACCATTGAGCAACTGAGGCCATGGCCCTTCTTACCGCTTCAATACCTGTCCTCGCAGGCACCCGCAGGATCCTCCAGAAGGGGGTGAGGACCAGGAGAAAACCGATCACCAATAGGTATTCAATGCCTTTTGTCGCGAAGATATCTACGTACGTGAAACCTTCCATTTTTCTACACCTCCTTAACTCTATTATGCATTGTTTCTGACAGTATAAGTCACTCGATGGTTATTTCTTGCTCTTAGAGGACTTTTTCTTTTTGATCCGATCACCGCCATCGGCCATGGTGAGGCCCAGTCGAGCATCAGGCGCCAGGACAAAATCGCGCTGGAGTGACCTTGCCCGCTGCTCTCCAAAGTGCTTCAGCACCTGGAGGCCGCCGCCGACGGTCCTTGCAAAGGGGTAAAAGGTGATATAGATGGCATAGGCCAAGATGACCAAACCAAATGTCACCCCTACGCTGACCAAAAATATGGTGGCAATGATTTCTAACATGGCTCATTCCTCCTTTCTTTCCAAAAAGGTCTTTATCAGCATGCCCCACTGCTTCTGGGTGATGACATCCCGCAGGGTGTCTATCAACTGTCCGCCATCACTCATGGTGACCCCGATCTGCGTTTCCAGCACACCGTGGAGCCGATCCACCTCTTTTTCCAACCATTGATGGGCATCAGGACCTGAGAAGAATCCTTCTGCCTGCTGCCCCAACCGGTTCAACTCCCCCTCAGCCGGAAGCAACTCTACCAACCAACCCTCTCCATAGGGATCGGTGCTGATCATAGAACTATCTTGGCGAGCCCCCTCATTGACTTCCGTCACCTTACCGGAAAAGGGTGAGGCGATCTCGGCGGTACCGTTGGAACAACTGATCCGCAGGAGGGGCTGATTGCGTTCCACCCATCCCTTACGACGGGAAAAGGTGATTTTCTCTATATCCCCCAGCAACCACCAGCCAAAATCATCCAACCCCAGCCGCACCTTTCCGTTGACCTGCTGCAGCCAGAGGTGAGCACGGTTATAATAGACCGTATCCTCAATCAGGAAGCCCCGTACCGTGGCCACATTACCTGAAGCGATATCCCCCTGCGCGATCTGCCGATAGGCAGGGCAGTCGATGTAGGTCGTGGTGGTACACGGGCACTCCAGCTTGAAGGCGCTGGATGGTATCATCTTTTTCACCGGATAAACCCCGCAAAAGAGGACCTCCTCCACTTCCAGATATGTACAGACCTTCTTATTGTTGGGATGATCGGAGACCCGCTCAGCCTCTTTGCCGCGATAGACCGGACAGGTACGGTGTTCCTCTTTTATGCAGATATTGTCCTCGAGATAGAGTCGATCATAGGGGAGCATCTTCCTGACAGGAAATGCCTTACAAAAGGCCATCTTCTGATCTTTTAAAAAAGGACATCGTGTTTCCATGTACGCTCCTCACTCTTCCTTGACCTTCGTAGAAGCATTTTCCGTGCCAAACGAAAAGACCCATGGGCATCCAACTAGGTGTGCGAAATTATTAGATTTTTTCAGACTAGGGAGATGGAGTCGTTATCCGCCTCCATCTCCACTTTGTTGAATATTTCAACAAAAATTCCCCGTATCTTATAACTTATTGTTATTAAAGGTATTTATATGTTGATTAATTCAACAAGGGAGGGATGGTAATTCAACACCTGTTGCCCAAGCTGCTTAACGCACCTTGCGGCTGCTGCGCAATAGCTCTCTGCACCCTTCACAGAAGGAGGATCCTTTGGCGTCTACATCGGCGATAGTATTGGCCACGGACATCACACACTCCCTGAGAGAACAATGGACGAGCCCGAAGGTGTGTCCGAGTTCATGTTTTATCTCCTTGATCAGCCTTCTCTGCAGCAGGGCCTGATTGGGGGGCAGACCATAAAACTCCTGCCGCATCCGGGCAAGGGAGACGATTCCCACGTTCCCATTCAACTGGGCCTCGCCAAAGACAAAGGTCAAGATCGGTATGAAGAGGTCAGGGGAGGTGATGCCGATCATTTTCGAGGCATCAGCAGGGAGTTGGTCCAACATCTCCTTCAGGATCTTTGTGGAGTGATACTGTTTGCGCGCCGGATCATAGAAGTCCTCCGGGTTGATCGTGCTCCGTGAAGTTTTTGTGGCGGACCCAAATTCTTTCTTTATTGTTTCCTCCAATTCCCTGAGCCCTATCAATGTTTCCGCCTCGCCGATGAGGTGGATATAAATGAAATTATCCTTCTTCATATACCGTGAAAATATCATGGTCAGGGGAGAGGTTCAAGGGTGTTTTGGCGGCATGGCATGGGTGCTCACCAGCGAGGTTTCGCCATACATTCAGGGAGGTTACCCTCGCCTCGTTTGCTCCAGAAGCATGAGACGTACGCAAAGTTTATCTTGACAATAAAGAGGCGTTTTGTTACAAAAAGCACAAGCTTTTGGGAAAAACATTCAAGAGAAGATAAAGGCAAAGAAAAAAAGAGATGGCCCTAGTTGCGGATAAAAAGAGGGGAGCGAGCATTGCTCACCCCTTTTTCACTATTAGGCTTTTGTTTTTGGCGTTTTTTCCCCTCTTTGTGTGGACAGGGGTGGCTTTTTCCGTAGAGAATGAGGCATGTCTCAAATGTCATGGAACCCGGGATATCCTCAAGATGAGCCGGGAAGAACGGCTCAAGATGGTCATTCCTGCCCCCGGGAAACAGGAGGTGAAAAAGGGAAAGCTTACCCTCTATGTGGATGATGAGCGGTTTCGTTCCACGGTCCACCGTGAGCTGCAGTGTGTTGATTGCCATACCGATATCGAGGCTCTTCCCCATCCGCAGAGGATGGGCATGGTCAACTGTGCGCAGTGCCATGAGGAGATCGTAGGCCAATATGACAAGAGCAAGCACGCCAAGGTCAGCCACAGGCTCTGCTTCGAGTGCCATAACCCCCATGCTACTACCTCCTTCAAGGAGCTCTCCCAACAGGAGCGGATAGGGATCTGCCTCCAGTGCCACAAGAAGGATGGGCATCAATGGCTGCCCCAGCAAAAGCTCCACTTCCGGTACCTCGAGTGCACGGTCTGCCACTCTCCCGAAGCCGTCAAAGGGCTCTTCTTCCAGCTCACCGCGCAGGGGAAGGATGGGAAGAGGTTCAACCTTCCGTATCGCCAGCTGGAGGATTTCACCCGCGGATATAATGGTGATGTTGCCAAGGCCATCGATCGCAATGGGAACGGCGTCGTGGAGGTGCATGAGATCAACAGGTTTATCGCCAAGCTGAAGGAACAGGGGGTGCAATCACCGCGGCTTGAGGAGAAGGTCCTGGTATTACGGCCGTATCATAACTTCACCGATGAGGTTAAGCAAATCAAAGATTGTACGATGTGCCATGTCTCAGGTGCGCCCTTCTACTCTCAAGTTATGCTCAGGCTGCCGGAGAGAACGGGAGGGGTGCGCACCGTGAAGATGGACAAGGCTATCATCGGCAAGATCCCTCCCATCCCCTCCAAGGACAGCTACTTCGCCACGGTTCACGGCCAGAATAGGGTGGAGTGCATAGACTGCCATGCTGATTTGACCATCTTGCGTGCAGGGGAAGGGTTTGAGGTCAAGGGGCTGAAGACACCTGTCTGTGAACACTGCCATAAGGACGAGCTGGCTGAATACGAAGGCAGCCTCCATGCCCAGGTCAGTGAGCAGATCTGTTTTAGTTGTCATGATCCCCATTCCAGCGTTCCCTTCGAGGAGCTGAGTGTTGAGCAGCGCCAGGCCATCTGTACCAAGTGCCATCATCCTGAACTCGGACACGACTGGCTGCCCCAAAAGGAGTTGCACTTCAAAGCCCTGGAGTGCGCCATGTGTCATGCCCCACAGGCCGAAAAGGGGATTGTTTTTTACCTCCAGAGGGTGGGCAGGGAAGGGAAAGCTGAACGGCTGGGCTATAGTGAGATAGCCAAGCTGTTGGATTTGGAAAGGCCTGACCTGGGAAAACTGTTGGATAGAGATAAAAATGGATTTCTGGAGGATCGAGAGGTCCTTTCCTTTCTTAAATCACTCGGTGGAAAGGAACAAAGGGACAAAGTAGAGCTGGGGGTAAGGGTTTTAGTCCTCAAGCCGTCTCATAATTATACGGACATGGGGACCAAGGCGAAGGATTGTTCCCTCTGCCATTCCTCCCGAGCGGCATTCTATAAGAAGTTGATCATGGAGATACCCGAGCAGGGGGGCGGCATCAGGACCCTCCCCCTGGATAAGAGCATCTTGGTGGGGATTCACCCCATCCCCGTCACCAGCGACTTCTACCTGTTGGGGGAGAGCAAGATTGCTAAGCGGGATATCTCGGACATCCTGTTCCTCGTGAGGAAGATCGGTTATAAGTGGCTGGATGTTATAGGCATTATATTCATCTTAGGCGGTTTGGGTTTTGTCGGCTTGCACGGGTTGGTCAGGATATTGACCCTGAGGATGAGGAAGAAGAGGAAAAATAAACAGGGATAACGATGACACTGCCGAAGGGAGAATTATTACATCCACTGACGATCAGGATTTGGCATTGGGTACATGCGATTGCCATAGTCCTCTTAGTGCTGACGGGGCTACAATTGCGGTTTCCCGACTTCATTACGTGGTTCGGGACCTTCAAACGGGCGGTGAACATCCATAACATCTTTGGTTTTATCGTTTTGTTCGATTATGCGCTCTGGTTTTTCTTCTATGCGCTGAAGAGGCAGTTGATCAAGCAGTACGTCCCCGCTCCCGAAGATTTCACCATCGGGATGCCGACACAGTCGGCGTACTACTTTGGCCGTATATTCTTCGGCGATCCGGCTCCCTTTGAACCCACACCAGGGGCCAAATTTAACTCCCTGCAGAAGACCACCTACTTCGGCATCATGTTTGTCCTTGTCCCCCTCCAGATAGTAACCGGCGTACTCCTCTGGGATCTGAAACGCTTTCATCCTCTTATAGAGGCGCTGGGTGGGGTGAGGGCCATCGATGCGTTCCACATTATCATCGCCTATATAGTCACTGCCTTCTTGGTTGTCCATATCTACCTCTCGACCTTGGGACACACCTTCTTCGCCCATTTTATGGCGATGATTGTGGGATATGAGGGAAAGGAAGCGAGGCATAAGAAGGCGTCTTCTTAGCTACGATTTCCCTGATCTAAGAGGTTTTTATAGGATAGTCATCGTGCGGAGGAGAGGTGTGAGGCTGCTTAAGGAGCTTCACACCTCTCTTTTTTTGTAAGTGCATAAGCGTTTCATTCACCCGATAACGGTCCAAATAATAAGGATTACGAAAAGCAATCCGATGATCAGGGCGCTGAGGCCGATGGCCCCTGCGAGGAAGTTGGCAAAGATGCTGGGAAACGCTGTCTTTAACTTCTCCAACTCTCCCCTCTTTTTCAGCCGTTCGTACTCAATAGGCCGGTCCTCGAGGAATTCCCATTTGTAGATCCTGCCGGTGAAGATGGAGTAGTTCATCGGCCACTTGGTAGGCACCCAGTGGGTGTTAAAGAAGTGGACGGTAAAGATGAAGATCACCGCCAGCAAGGCCTCGTCGGAGTGGACGATGCGGGCGACATTGATCACCCATCCTGGCAGGAACTTGGTGGTGATCTGCGGCAACCACATTATCATGCCGGATAGCCCAATGGCGGCCATCCCCCAAAAGACTGCCAGAAAATCGAACTTCTCCCAGTAGGTCCAGTGATCAAAGCTGGGGGGCGGGCCCTGATCCACAAACCATTTGCCCATCGCTATAAAGTCCTCCCAGTCCTGCTTCCTCGGCAGGAGGGAATAGGGTCCGAAGAGTCTCTCCTTCCAGTTTTTCCCAGCCCTTTTGTTGAAGAAGGTGAAGTGGAAACAATACCCCAGGACGATGAGGAATGCCACAATGAGGATAAAGGCGCAGATGCGGTGCAGGAGAGCGGCAACCTGGAAGCCGGCTATGAGGTCGAGCATAAACTTGGCCCAGGGGGCATCGGTAAACTTAATGGGGATCCCTGTCGCAGCCAACCCGAAGAAGGTAAAGATAACTACCAGATGCAGTATCCTGTCCCTGAGCGTAAAGCGGATATAGGTCTCCCCGGGGTTTTTAACTTGGTCGAGCTTGTCGGAGACCAGATGCCCTTCGGCCAAAAGCCTCTGCTTTTCCCAAAAGGCCTTCCGCCACCAGAGGAAGGTGTGTGCCCAGTAGAAAACCAGCACGACCACAAACAATGCGACCATGAAGACCGTGGTCCAAAAGAGTTGAGGGTATCTGACACGATCCTCGAAGGCGGCATGGGGGATGAACTTGATGAAGTTGGCATTGACCCCCTCATGGCAGCGTGAGCATACCTTAATGAGGTTCTTTGGGTTAATAGTAGAGCTAGGATCGTCCTTGGGGAGGATGTTGTGGGAGGTGTGGCAGTCGGCGCACCCGGCTGCTGCATAGCCCAGCTTTTGGATTTTGCCGTGGATGCTGTGTTCGTAGGTCTCAACGGCGATGGTGGTCAGGTTGTTCTTCTTCATGAGTTCCTTGTCTGCGTGGCACTTATTGCATGCCCTGGTATAGAACTCCCGCGCCTCCACGGGATAGGTGCGGCCGGCCGTGTGCCAGATCTGCGTATCGTGCAACCCATGGCAGTCGGAGCAGACGGCGGAATCGTTGTTCCCCTTCATCACCGCCCTTTCATGGCCGCTGGCCACATAGGACTCCTCCTCGTGGCAGGAGGTGCACTTCTTTATGATTCGAATCTTGTCCCCCTTCCAGGGCTTCAGATAATGGATGTCCGCGTGACATTCCACACAGGAGAATTTCTCCCTGATGTGGTGGACGCTGCTGGTGTATTCTTGTGTTTCTTTTTTGTGACAAATATTGCAATTTACCTGTTGAGGGATGTATATCCCCTGGGCGTGTTTTTCTAGGTCGATGATATCCACATGGCAGCTGGTGCAAGCATTGGTACCGTGTACCGAGTTGGCGTATTTTCCCCCTTTTATGGCGTCGGCGTGACACTCCAGGCAATCCTTGGCCAGGATGGACCTCTTCATATTGACATCGATGGTAACCTCGCGCGGGTGGGTGAGGGAGGAGAGGGGGAGGAGGAGAAACAGGAGCGCCATCAACAGGATGATCCCTTGGGCCTTTAACGTTCTTTTTCCCATGGTCAAACCCCCTTTGTTGGGTTGTTGAGTGTCTTTTATATCATGAATTCTTAGAATTAAGGAAGGGGAAATTTACCCCTCTTTTTTTCTCCGCATTTTTAATTAGGCTGATCCGCGGGGGTGCGGTCACCACCTCCCTGTTTGAGAACAACCCGTTCTTCTATGATATCGGCTATCCCCTTTATATCATTGAGGTTCAGGCAGGGGATGTCCAAGATAAGGGGTTTATCGCTCACCACGGCGAGCACATTTTCCAGCTCGGGGGCCAGGGGGTGGGGATGGATACCTTTTCTGAAGACCTCGATCTTGGGGTGTTTATCTCGTTTAAACCCCTCGGCGATGATGATATCCGCCCCCCGGATAAATCGGGTGGCCAGCTCTGCCGGGGAGAGGTCTTGGGATGCGTCTTCCATCAAGGCGACCTTCTGCGGCGAGGAGATAACCACTGTTTGGGCGCCGGCCTGCTTGTGGCGCCAGCTGTCTTTGCCTTCATGATCTATCTGGAATGCTTTCCCGTGGTGTTTTATGGTCGCTACCCGATAACCGCGTTTGATCAATTCCGGGATCAATCGTTCGATGAGGGTGGTCTTTCCGCTCTTAGATCTCCCGACAATGGAGATGATTGGAATCATGGTCCTCTCTCTCCTTCTAACTCCGGAGGGTTCTCATCGTACAATCGCCATAGGGAATAGTCAATATCAGATCAGTTTGCCCTTGAGGTGCAACACGTGCTGTGTTAAGAATTGTCCATGGCCTCAGAGGAAGGCCCGCCGCAGATGAAGGGAAGGGGTAAGATGGCAGCAGACTTTGATACTTCTCTGCTTGATCGACCTGAGGTCTCTCAGTATATCTTCTATCCACGGCGCGATCCCGTGCCGCAGGACGATATTGCCCTCTGCCCGGTGGAGGTTGGACAAGGGATATCCGTTGTCTGCCGATTCTACCCGGCCCCCAAAGGGATCGCCACCATCCTCTACTTCCACGGCAATGGCGAGACGGCAGGGGATTACGACCTCGTCTCTTCCCTCTACACCGCCTTGGGGATCAATCTCTTTGTGGCCGACTACCGCGGCTACGGTTTAAGCTCAGGGGAACCCACGATAGGCCATATCCTACACGATGCCCATCCCATCTGCGAGAGGTTAAGAGAGGTCCTACGGCAAGGGGGTTATGCCGAGGCGATCTTCGTCATGGGCCGCTCTTTGGGCAGCGCCCCAGCCATAGAGCTGGCCTTCCAATCGCAGGATGCCTTTCAAGGGCTCATTGTGGAGAGCGGCTTCAGCGATGCCTTTCGGCTGCTCAGCTACATCGGGTTGCCCCTGGCAATCCCGCCACGCCACGGGGAGGGCTTTCCCAACGGTGAGAAGATGCGCTCGATCCGTATTCCCACCCTCCTTATCCATGCCGCCGAGGATCACCTCATACCGCTGAGCGAGGCCGAGGAGCTGTTGCAATTATGTGCTGCCGAGGAGAAGCGCCTGGTGGTGATACCGCGGGCGGATCACAACACCTTGATGATGGTGGGGAGGGATCGGTACTTTCAGGCTATCGAGGGATTTATTAAGAGCAATGCATAGCGCTGGCGAGCCTTCATAGTACACATAGCTTCAAAGACAACGCTTGAGCATCAAGACTGAACACTATCAAGGAATCTTATATACCATAGAGTTGATATTCATACCCGCGCCTACCGAGGTAAGCACGATAATATGTCCTTTTTCCCATTCATGTTTGTCAAGTTTATCTTTACACACGAGGTCAAGTAAGGTGGGTATGGTTGCCACCGAGCTATTGCCCAGCCAGGCAATGCACATGGGCATGACATCAGGTGGGATCTCCTTTACCCCATATAAACCGAACAAACGCTCCAATATGGCGTCGTCCATCTTTCCATTCGCCTGGTGGATGAGAACCTTGTTTACGTCAGTGATGGACAAGCCTGCCATTTCGAGACTCCGCTTGACGACCTGCGGGACGGTCTTGAGCGCATACTCATACAACTTATGGCCTTGCATCTTGAGGTACAGTTCATTACCTTCATGATTTGGATTATTTGATCTATCCATCCATAGCATGTAGGCATGATCATGCGTATCAGACCGCGCTGCATGTGACAATATCCCAACAGGTTCTTCGCTTGTCATTGCCTCAAGAATTGTCGCTCCAGCGCCGTCTGCATAGATCATGCCATCCCTGTCGTGGGGATCTGAAATCCTGGAGAGTGTTTCCGCACCTATAACGAGGGCCCTCTTTGCATCTCCCGACCTTATATAATAGTCGGCCTGAGTCATGCCCTGCACCCAGCCGGGGCAGCCGAAAGGGGTATCATGAGCTATCGTGTGGGGGTTTACGATCTGTAACTTATGTTTTACCCTGGCGGCAAGGCTGGGAACAAAATCAGACCGTCTATTATCTACTTTTATATCTGCGAAGTTGTGAGCGACGATGATATAGTCAAGGCTTTCCGGGTCGATTTTTGACGATTCCAACGCATCCTTTGCCGCAAAATAAGCGATATCCGACGCAACCAGGTCATCGGTAACATATCTTCTCTCTTTAATCCCCGTTATCTTCTCAAACTTGTCGATAATCTCGGCATTTGTTTTGTCCAATAGTTTTCCATCTGGACCATAGAATGTGCTTCCCAGAAAATATTCATTCGGCACCAGTTTTGTTGGGATATAACTACCGGTTCCCACTATAATGGAATAGATTTTTTTGCTCATAGCACTTTACTTAAAATTATTACACATTGTTTGATGAAGTGTAGCCTTGCTCCTCTTGCTATTTGGGCTCAAAATTTAGCCCGCAAATATATACAATTAATTATCTATTATCAAGAATAAAATGCCCTCCACCGAAAAATCGACGGCGCATGCGGCCGGTCTCGAGATCCAATTGCGGGAAGATACAGCAACCGTAAACAAAAGTCAACTAGGGCCGCTTAATCCATCAGATCCAATTCAACACGCCGACAAACAGGATGAGACAGCTGATGTCGACAGCATAGATGACCCCCACCGTGGCGATCTTCCGCCTGAGGCTATCCATATCAAACACCCAGAACGAGACCAGGAAGAAAGGCAAGTAGCCGACCAGGAATATCAGCCACGGCGCTCCTGCGCTCCACCACGGGTAATCCCAGGTGAGCGCACTGACAAGGTTCAGCAGGATCTCCACGAATACGCAAAAGACCGAACCGGTGATAGCGAAGAAGAGGCGGTTCGGCAGCCCCAGAATTTTCATGCGCTTGTCGGCGGGGAGCATTTTCGAGAAGGTGATGCCGGCGATGGCGAACATGAAACAGATCTCGATGTTGAGCCCGATCAGGATCAGGAAGGCGGTCTTGCCCGGCGCGCCCCATACCGGTGCGTACTGGGTAAAGTGGAAGACCAGGCCGTTCCAAATCTCGTTGAACCAATCCATCCCCCAAAAAGCCAGTCCGGCGAAGACCAGGCTCCAGTTCTGCCGTTCAACCTCCACCGCATAAACGTAGACCGTTAGGGCAAAGAGGGGAATGATGTACCACTGGAACAGACTTCCATCGCGCAGTATGTTCAGGGCTTGCGAAGCAGCGTGCGTCATTTCAGACCTCCTTATGTTTAGTTGTTATGATATGGTGACTGATAGATGTCTGCGCTGCATTGGGCTACAAAGCTGGCACGTTCTAGCCTCCATTCCCTAACGCCAAGTTTCAATACCTAAGACCTTAATGTATTTGGTCAGACGCCGTGGATTCGCGATGGCGAGCATCAGGGTCTCTCCCGCAACAGGTCGCTGAGGCGACCCTTTTGGGCAAAGGGCCAAGTGCCGAGGAACTCAAAGTCGTCGATCAGGAGCCTGCCGTGTTCGCGAACCACGATAATTGCATCGGTCCACTTGACGATGGCCTTTGGGTCGTTCACATCCCAGTAACTGAGGGTGACCTCAACGTGATAGGCGCCGCCCGCTTGTTGTTTGACGTCGCCAACGCTGAACGTCTTAAAGCCTTCGAAGTTGCTCGTGAATAGGTCGCCGTCGATAAACGGTGGCTTGTCCTCAGGATGGCGCTTGGCGTAAGCGGCTTGGTATCGCCGGGCTTCGTGGAGCAGGGAACGCAATCGCGTCGTAAAGAGCGGCTCGAGTTTTTGAAGGTCAGCCGGCTGCGGGATACCGCACGGGCCAATGTCTTGGTACGAAGAGTAGAACTTAAAGGCCAGCGTAGCGGGATCAGTTTCGCTCGGAACGGCGGCCGCGCAGGAGAGTGCCAAGAATAGTGTGACGATGATTGTCATAACGATCCTTTCAGGCGCTTCATGGCTGACTTGGGCGCCTGAGGCGCGGTAAGGCGACTCCTTGGTAGTTCACCAATGGGTTAGGCAAAAGCCCATTCTCGCATCGCCTCTAAAAAGTAGCCTGTCCCCTTTTTCTGTTCCACGCTCAACAGTGAGACCATTCCCTTGGTGGTAAAGTTCGTTTCGCAGGCGGTGGTACCACTCGATTGTACCAAGATCGATCCCATCCAGCTTATCAGGAGCGTGCTTCTCCAGTCCGTCGAGCAGCGCCGGGAAGCTTTCCGCAATGTCATTATATTCTTTCCTGGGGATGGACAATCCCGTGATTCTTTTGGGGAGACCCAAGTAGGTCTTTATCATGAGTTCGACGGCATTATCGATACTGATCATTGCGAGGCGACGATTGGTGTCTGTATCACGATTGAGAAGAGACAATCCATGCCGCAGTATTTCACCCGGACCAGATGCCCACGGAAGTTCTGATTTTTTTTCATATTTCCTTACTCATCAATGGCGCTGAGCGTCTGCGACTGAGGCTGAGGGCCCGGAGGGCGAGCAGCCGTGGGGAGCGGTGCGCTCCAGCGCTTTAATGGGCGGCCTCTGTTGGAGGACGGCCAGCGGAGCGCTGGGGTGAGCGCAAGCTCAGCGCCATTGATGGGGCGAACTCCCCATTTCTTTTTATTTGTCACTGCCCATTGTTTTGTAGTTATTGTGGGCAGTGACATCATATTAATCTTCGCCCCATCGATTTGCATAACCTGCGCGGGCAGTCAGCAATGCCCAAAACCTGACGTGGCTAATCCGCGTCAGGTTGATGCAGTTGTTAGGTGTGTATAGAAATATTCAATAAATATCCTCACCCTAAAGCCTTTGTAATTTCACCATACGCTTCGTCAAAGTTATCCTCAGATATCAAAACAGGTCTTTCGAATTGCACCTTTATTGTTGAAAAAGGCACCGGCCATTTCTTTCGATCCCAACCATGACTCTCGAAGAATTTTGAAGCCTTAAATTGCATTGGAACAATGGGAACTTGACTTTGTAATGAAATATGAAGCATTCCCTTTTTTGCCACAAAAGCGGGGCCACTCGGCCCGTCTGGTAAAAGAACAGTGGAATATCCCTTTTTTAGGTATTCCACAAGTTCGTCAGCTGCCTCTCGTCCAGAATGCCCTGTAGACCCAAGGATTATTTTCTTAACACCCGTAAAGCGAAGGAATAAATGAATTGACTTCATAAACCAGAAGGGATGTTGCATCCAAACCTCCGACCGATTGTTCAAGAATACAGCTCCATACAAAGGCATGAAGGTATGCCAAAAACAGAAAATATAATTTCGCTGGGCATCGAGGTGTTCCTGCCCTATGATTTTAATCTTACTCGTAAAATGAACAATTAAAACGTAACCAAACAAAATCAGAGCAACAAAATAACTATAAAGGTAGAATACCGGCTGGAGGAGGAGAGGCACATTATAAACTTTATACCTGTATAAAAACGA